>Ga0255094_1000572_pt1 | contig 18620 bp, 15 predicted proteins | sample Colum_Law_RepB_8_2_FD_188434 | JGI IMG/M metagenome (GOLD analysis project Ga0255094, IMG submission 188434) | Freshwater microbial communities from Columbia River, Oregon, United States - Colum_Law_RepB_8d | ecosystem: Environmental > Aquatic > Freshwater > River | place: USA: Oregon...
ACTGCTGTTCGCATCGGCCAGCCCCAGCACGTTACGAGCAAACTCAATCACAGCGCACTGCATGCCAAGACAGATACCGAAGAACGGAATCTCGTATTCGCGAGCAAACTGGATCGCCTGAATCTTTCCTTCGATGCCTCGCATTCCGAAACCGCCGGGTACCAGAATCCCGTCGACACCCTTGAGCATGATCTCGGGCCCCTGACGCTCCAGTTCTTCGGCCTCGATGCGTTTGACAATCACCTGAGTCGAATGATGAAACCCGGCATGGTCGATCGATTCATAGATCGACTTGTAAGCATCACGATGCTCAATGTACTTGCCCACGACGGCAATAGTGACTTCGTTCCGCGGATTGCGAATGCGATGAACAAGTGCACGGTAGTCGTCCATCTTCAGCGGACCGGGCGACAGATGCAGTTTCTGACAGATCAGTTCATCCAGACCGTGTTCGATCAGACCGATCGGCACTTCGTAAATTGAAAACTCCTTATCAACTTCTTCGATAACCGCTTTCTTCTCAACGTTACAGAACAGCGCAATCTTGTCAGTATGCTCGCGACCAATCGGGCGTTCCGTGCGTACGATCAGGATGTCCGGCTGAATGCCGATTTCACGAAGCTGCTGAACGCTGTGCTGAGTTGGCTTCGTCTTGGCTTCACGAGCCGCCTTCAGGTAAGGCACCAGCGTCAGATGAATGAACATCACATTCTCTTTGCCGATGTCGAGCGGAATCTGACGAATGGCTTCCAGGAACGGAAGACCTTCGATGTCCCCGACGGTGCCACCCAATTCAGTGATCACAACATCGACATCAGGCGTGGCGAGGGCAAGAATCGACGCTTTGATTTCGTCGGTGATGTGGGGCACAACCTGAACAGTGCGGCCGAGATACTCGCCGCGACGTTCCTTTTCGATCACCGATAGATAAATTTGACCGGTCGTGTAATTCGAATCTCGATTCAAAATTCCGGAGGTGAATCGTTCGTAATGGCCAAGGTCGAGATCTGTTTCTGATCCGTCGTCAAGAACGTAAACCTCACCGTGCTGATAAGGGCTCATGGTGCCTGGATCGACGTTCAAGTACGGATCCAGTTTCTGCATGCGGACTTTGAGACCGCGTCGTTCCAGCAGCATTCCGATCGAGGCAGACGTTAACCCCTTACCCAGTGAACTAACCACGCCGCCCGTGACAAAAATATGCCGACTCATAGTAACCCTGCGTTCCGAATCCCGAAAGAATGATCCCTCAGGAAGTGCTTCTTACCTCAGAACGCCGGGCTCCTCAATCGAGCCGGTCCGCATTCTGCACCTTCCCCGTCTTTTGCAGGATTTCTTCCCGAAAGTCTTCACTCAGCTTGAAAATTGTCGCCACAAAATCCCAGGAAACCTTGCCTCCGGACTTGTCAGAGCGAGAGCAGGAAATCCTTTGCGGCCACGTCCGCATGGGCTCAACGACAAGATTGTTTAGCGGCAAACGGCAGGAGAACCGACGGTGTTTCCCGGTCGCTTTCTGAATTCGAGTTCCGTACAGTAGCAACCGGAAGGGAGGGTGGCGTCAACGCCTCCAGCCCAAGGAAGTTCTTCATCCTTTTTTAAGCTCAGACGATGGCCCCGAAACCAGTACCAAGATCAGCCATCAATGGCTACTTGTTTTTGTGTGCTTGCGTGGCAGCACCGTTTCTGAACACATCGTTGTGCCAACTGGTCTCCGCAATCCTGATCGTACGCTTCCTGATGTTTGCAATTCAGGCCGCTGTCACGTCGGATGCTCGTCGCACTTTTGCCCTGGGGTTCCTCATTTCAGCGTTGGCCTACTTGTCCAGTGTTTGGCTGGTGGATGAATTTCAACTTCGACGAGGCAGCACGGCTCGATTGCCAACGACATCGCTGCTGACTTCACTGACGGAACTAATGGAACCTCCTCGATCGATTTACAGTACGCCAACGAGTACTCGTGAAGCTCAATTGAGGCATACAGCCCGGGAAAATGGGGCTGCTTTCCTGATTCTTGGGCAGCTGCTATTCACGTTCATTTTCGGTACTTGTGGTGGCCATTACGCCAACCGACTCACGAAAAACGCAATCGACACGACGGTCGATGAGCGACGCCCCTGAACTCTTAAAGCTGGTTTAATTGCAAAAATGCAATTCATGAATTGAATCCCCCCGATGAGATCAGGTGCTTTCCTTGTGCTTCGGCAGCACTACGATAAGCAACGTGGCCAGCGGCCCAAAGAAGATTGAAGCAACCCACCAAAGTAAGCCACTGCGATTTTTGGCCTGAGCCAGACCCGAATTAATCAGGGACAAAGTCCCCCAGCCGACGAAGAATTGTGGATTCTGCAACATAATTGTCACCGCTCTCTGTTCCTGTTTTCCGACTTTGCTCGTAACGCAGCTCGGCTTTCAACGAAGACGAATATGAAAAAGATCAAAGTCGTTTCAAAAGTTGTGCTGGCAGGATTCCTCGTATTCGCCGGATCCATGCATTTCGCTCGCCCAGAGTTTTTCTTGAAGATCATGCCACCCTATTTGCCGTTTCCAATGGGATTAGTGCTCATCAGCGGTGCGTTCGAGATCCTGCTGGGGATTTGTCTGCTGATTCCGCGTTTATCACGCGTCGCCGCGTTTGGAATCATCGCGTTGATGCTTGCTGTGTTCCCGGCCAACATCTACCTGTTCCAGCATCAGGAGATTCTTCCTGCCCCGCCGCTGGTTCATTTGCTACGCTTGCCGATGCAGGCGGTTTTCATTTTGTGGGCATACTGGCATACTCGACCAGACCATGAGAAACTTCTGCGAGGCGGAGTCTCCACTTTGAGGTAGGATGGGCATTCTTGCCCGTCGCAGGTTTGTCGGACAAGAAGTCCAACCTACGTCTTTAGCTCTGACAGACTACTGCTCGTCTCTCGTTGTCTTCCTCTTTTAACACTGCTGCGGACCGAACTGATGTTGCGAACTCTGCTTCTACTGCTTGTTCTCATGACCTCGTTTGCACCTATTCTGGCGGCTGATAACGCCGGACAGACGGCGAAAAAGCTTGACACGACTGTTCGAGTAGAGATGAGCTATCTGCTGTACCTGCCCAAAGATTACGACCAGAAGGAATCATGGCCACTGCTGGTGTTTCTGCACGGTTCAGGGGAACGAGGCGACGATCTGGAACTGGTTAAGACACACGGGCCGCCAAAACTGATCGCAGAAGGCAAAGAGTTTCCCTTCATCGTCGTCTCACCGCAATGCCCCAAAGATCGCACGTGGGAGCCGATCGAACTGAACGCGTTGCTGGATGATCTGACGAAGAGTTACAAAGTCGATCCAGACCGCATCTGCATCACGGGCCTGAGCATGGGCGGATTCGGCACATGGGAATTAGCCGCGTTCGCGCCGTCGCGTCTGGCCGCAATTGCTCCGATTTGCGGCGGGGGTGAACTTCACTGGACTAAAAAATTCAAAGATCTTCCTACCTGGGCGTTCCATGGAGCCAAAGACATGGGAGTTCCCGTCGAGAGAACTCAAAAAATGATCGACGCGATGATCAAGCACGGGGGAACTCCGAAACTGACGATTTACCCCGAAGCCGAACACGATTCGTGGACAGAGACTTACAACAATCCCGAATTTTACGACTGGTTATTGGCTCAAAAGAGAGTTCCCGCCGCAAAATAGGTCCTCCTGAATCCGGGATGAGAACCTGCAAACAATCCACAAAAGGAATGTCGAAGGTTCCTTACTCATTCGCTACATTCCGCGCGCTCGCCAGGTTTGCGGTGAATAGTTCTGGTCATTGATTTGGTCAGACCGCAGAATGGTCAGAATTCAGATTTTCAGTCCTAAAGGAAGACAAGCAGACAAGATGGCCAAGAAGAATTCCAGCAGTCGCAAGCCGGCTGATGACTCAGGTATTGTTGCAGATTCTGTTGATAGTGAAGGTACCGGAAATTCAACAGAAACTCCGGAAACGTACGCCACCGTCGCGCCCGCTGACGATGCTCCAGCACCAAAGCCCAGTAAGGCCAAGGCCGCGGAAGAGCCAGCGACCGGCAGCGTTGGACTGGGAGATATTCGCAAGGCCGTCGCTTTTGCAAACTCAGTCGGTGGCCTCGACAAGGCAATCGCTCTGCTGCAGATCGTGAAGGTTGCAAAAGAAGTGCAGTAATCGCGGGTTCGCCCCGGCAGAAGTAGAATAGCAATCTCGAAAGCCGTCTCGTTGCGAGGCGGCTTTTTTTACGTCCACTGATCTGATTGCGCAATCGCCTTGTGGCTCAACACATGTTCATTGGGCCGAACAGAGGCAAAATGATTCGACAGAATATTCTGTCAACAAACCTACGCTGTCGCGAAGATTGAGGCTCAAGAGGCGTTCGATCGAAACACTGTCGCCAGCCAAAGGGTCATCTCTTTCAGGTCGGCTTCGTTCATCGCCAGAATCAGTTCCTGCCGATGCACATCATGCACCGCAAGAATATTGTCCGCGTGAAACATGATTTGATTACCGAGGCTCAATCCATGCAGGCGAGCTTCTGCGAGTGGATTGTCGACGGTGCCCAGAAACGCATCGCCATCACGCTTGATGACTTGCACCCAGAAATCCTCTCCCCAACCTCGAGAAGGTATTTTCTGCTCGGGAAGCGGAACCAAAGTCGCCGGGTGTTCATGACGCAGAATCGGTTTGGACATCACGCCCTTGCAGGATGGGCACTCGCATTGTTCTGCGACATCTTCGTGGGCCGAAAATCTTGCGGAGTCAATTCGTAATTCAACGAAGTGCCCCACGCTGACCTGTCGCTTGATGACCTGAGGAGGTATCCGAAAGTGCTCTGGATTCTCCCGATGCTTCTGTTCTCCATCGACCAACTGATAGTCATTGGAGAACTGCTGGTCCCGAAGTTGCGCAGCCAGATCGCCCATTTATGTCGTCACTTCCGGCGGTCGATTGAGAATCGCGGCCACAACTTTGCCCGCCTGACCATCAAGCAAGCTGCCGGTACCGTTGGCTCGACGGAACGATAACTGCTCCTGATTGAGTCCAAACAAATACATCAGCGTCGCATGATAGTCGTAATGATTCACGATATCAGTCACAGCTTTATGACCAATGTCATCCGTTGTTCCATGGATGCATCCACCTTTGACCCCGCCACCCGCCAGCCACATACTGAAGCCATAGGTGTTGTGATCGCGGCCGATATTCTGTTCATTCTGAACCACCGGCAGGCGACCCATTTCTCCGCCCCAGTGAACGACCGTTGAATCCAGCATCCCGCGTTCTTTCAGATCCTTAATCAATGCAGCAGCCGGCTTATCGGTGCGCTGACATACGGCTGGCAGAGCGGTCAGGATGCCACCATGATGATCCCAGGTCTGATTGCCTGTATGCAACTGCACAAATCGAACACCGCGTTCGACCAGTCGACGAGCGATCAGGCAGCGGCTTCCATATTCCTGAGTCTTGGGGTCATCGATCCCGTACAGCTTCTGAGTCGCCTCAGTCTCCTGAGAAATGTCCATCGCTTCTTTGGCCGCGATTTGCATCCCGGCCGCCAATTCATAACTCTGCATTCTCGCCGACAGATCATGCTCACCCGGATGCCGTGCGAGATGTTCTTCGTTGAGCCGACGCAGATAGCGCAGCATCTTTTCCTGACTGGCTCCCTTGAGAGAGGGCGGAGGATCAAGATTCAGAATTCGAGGTTCCTGCGAGCGAACGACTGTTCCCTGATAGACCGAAGGTAGCCAGCCGTTCTGCCAGTTCTCTACGCCTAATACTGGCAACCCCGACGGATCAGTCAACACCATGAACGCGGGCAGGTTCACACAATCGCTGCCCACCCCATACGTCATCCACGAACCCAATGAAGGACGTCCGGAAAGTTGACGGCCTGTGTTCAACGCATTGATGGATTCGCCATGGTTGTTGACACCTGTGTGCATCGAACGAATCAGGCAGATATCGTCAGCGACGGAGCCAAGATGAGTCACAAGCTCACTGAGATCCATCCCGCACTGACCGTACTTGCGAAATCGCCACGGGCAACCGAACAACTTGCTGCTGGCTTCACCCGCATTGTCATACTTGATGTCGCCGGTGTAGGTCTTCATGTGCAGCCGGTTGAGTTCCGGCTTGGGATCGAACATGTCGATATGACTCGGCCCGCCCTGCATGAACATGGAGATCATGGCGGTGGCCTGAGGCTTCGCCGCAGGAACTTTGGGAGTGATATCAAACGACGGCACTTCGAGATTCGGTTTTGGCGGTTCCGCCTTCAAACCCTGCTGCTGGAGCCAGGCCCAGGCAAGACTTCCCATTCCCAGCGATTGCTGAGCGATCCAATGGCGTCGAGTGAAATGATTCACGGATCTGCCTCCCGAATTCAGAAGTCTGTTCGAATTGCCGCGCGACCTGTTCAAACCGCCCGGCGATGTCCCTGAAGTCTACCCCGTCGTTGGCCCGTTGTCACCCGGGACTTTTCTCGTCCCCATTTTTCGTCACTGACGGATCCGATTAGGTCAGCACTGCCGTCCACGCCAGGAGAATGGAACCAGCAACGACGTTCTTTTCTGAACGGTACGGCGCAAGCGAGTTGTTGATTTGGTCGTTTAACGGCAAGCCGCAGGCTTCGTTGCCAGATTTCGCCTCCGCCTGCGGCTCGCCGTTAAACGAATACACTCAATCAACACTCAGCTATCGCCATGCTGCTCACTCGGTCCACGTCATCGCCCACAATTTTTCCCGCCATCGCGTGACACTTTCGACGTCACCGGAAACAATCCAGAATACCACCGCTCCGTTTTAGAACAGGAAACACTCCTGACTGAAACTCCAGCCTCGAATTCTTACAGCTCTCCTTCCGATGACGGAAACCATGAACGCAAAATCGCCTGTTGATCCACTGCCAATTCTCAAGCATCTGGTTTCGACCCCCAGCGTGAATCCCATGGGGCGTGATGTCTCCGGTGACGAATACTACGAAGGTCGAGTCACCGCGTGGCTGGTTCAGTATCTCGAAAGTCACAATCTGCCGGTGGAAGTTGTCGAAACCGCCGACGGTCGAGCCAACGTGATCTCGCGAATCGATTCTCCGGGGGCCACAAAAACCGTTCTGCTCGATGCCCATCAGGATACGGTCCCCGTCGACGGCATGACGATTCCTCCTTACGAGCCAACGGAACGCGATGGACGAATCTACGGTCGTGGCGCCTGCGACGTGAAGGGCGGACTGGCTGCGATGCTGGCCGCATTTACTCGACTATCCGTCGATCGACCGCAGGGCATGCCGAATGTGGTTCTCTCTATGACCTGTGACGAAGAAGCCACAAGTCTGGGGATTAATCATCTGGTTGGTAGCTGGTCTGATCGGGCACCCGCCTATCGACTATGTCCACAACGACCGGATGTGGCCATCATCGCAGAGCCCACGTTACTGGATATCGTCGTCGCTCACCGCGGTGCGACTCGCTGGCAAATCCGAACCACCGGCCGCGCATGCCATAGTTCTCGCCCTTCCGAAGGTATCAACGCAATTTATCGCATGGCCAAAGTTGTTCAGTGTCTGGAAGACTACGCCGCATGGCTGCCCGGTTCTCGGCCAGCTCATCGACTGTGCGGTCCTGCCACGCTGAGCGTCGGTCTGATCTCCGGTGGCAGCAGCGTGAATGTTGTGCCTGATGGCTGCGTGATCGACATTGATCGCCGAGTTCTCCCGGGTGAAGACAGCATGGGAGTTCGCGCGGAAGTGATTGAACATCTTCGCAGTAAACTCGACTTCGATCTGATCCACGAAGAACCATACTGCCTGAGCTCAGCGCTGGGCGATGAACTCAACGGGCCGCTCGCAGAGAAACTCGGCACGGCCATTCGCTCGGTCGTGGGACCTCGCGAAATCATCGGCGTGCCTTTCGGAACGCATGCCTCCCGAGTCGCCGCAATCGGAATCCCATCCGTCGTCTTTGGCCCCGGCGACATCGCTCAAGCGCATACAAAAGACGAATGGATTGAGATCGATCAGTTGCACAAAGCAACGGAGATCTATTACCAGTTCTGTGCTGCGGGTGGCTAAATCCCGGCGGCCAATCGTTTAACGGCAAGCCGCAGGCGACTGCCTTTCGCGACACCGACGCCTCCGGCTTGCCGTTAAGCGTACAACAAATCAACACCCCACCTGATCTCAAGCCAATACAATCAGTTCCTCAGGAGACTTCACGATGTTAATCGGTTACGTCAGTGATGAACGTTATGTGGCACAGGCGGATGTGATGCTGGAGTTCATCCATCCCTCCGGTGCCTCCTACGAAGCGCGATCCCGCGCGAGTGGTGCGGTGTATGCCGATCTGCCTGCGGGAACCTATAAAGTCGTGTTGCAAAAAGAGGGCTTCGGTGCGAAGTTCTCCAGCGTTGAAATCCCCGTCGCAACGCCTCATCAGTTTCGCATTCTGTCTGACGGCCTGCTGGGATATGCGTGGCCCAAATGGGTTCGCTCCGGTGACGAAGCGGAGTTTCGAGTTCACTCCGTTGAACAATACAAGCTGGAACTCTGGCGTTATGGCTGGAAGCCTGAGAGGGTCAAAGAACTCGGCTGGCACGATGAACACGGACCTCGTGCGACGATGCAGGTCACTCCCGACGGCGACTATACTCAGACCGGTGTCGAATGGAACAAGGTCGGATACGCCTGCAAGACTCATCGACAGTATGTGACAGCTCCGGATCGCAGCGGCCTCTATTATTTCCGCGCGAGCACTCGATCGGGGCGTCAGTTTTCTTTTCCGTGGATTGTGGCTCCTCAACAACCCACGGCCAAAGTTGCGGTACTGGCGTCGAACATCACGTGGAATGCGTATAACCCGTTCGGCGGTCGCAGCAACTATATTCATGCCGATCAGTTACCAGCGACACCGACCGTCAACGCGAGATTTGAGCTGCAAAGATACATCGATCCGGAACATGGCACATGGGGCTATCCGGGTTACGTGCCGCTCTCTTTTGAGCGTCCTGAACCGTTCTGTCATATCGACTTCAATGAACAGATCACGGACCCGATCGAAGGTCGCCAGGCCTGTCACATTGCTCCGGCCGAATGGCGTCTGGCAGGTTGGCTTGAACAACAGCAGATTGCGTATGACTATTACGCCGAAACTCAACTGCACGATGGCACGTTGGACCTGTCGGCTTACAAAGTTCTCATCATCGCAGTGCATCCCGAGTACTGGTCGCGAACGATGTATGATCGAGTCAAGAAGTGGGTTTTCGAGCAGGGCGGAAAGCTCGTCTATCTCGGAGGCAACGGCCTGAATTGCGAAGTTGTCCTTCACGATAACTCTACGATGTCAGTGCTCAATGGCAGCATTACTTCGCTGTGGAGTTCCGGTATGGGAGGACGCGACAGTCGCATGGCGGTGACTCACGAGTCTGAAGCCAATCTGCTGGGAGTCGTCTTTACTCCGGCCGGAGCCATGACCGGAGCCCCGTACCAAGTCGTTGATCAGAACCACTGGATCTTCGACGGAACCGGTCTGAAGCATAGCCAGATTTTCGGCACCGCCAGTCTGCACTGCCGCTGCCCCGGTGGAGCGTCGGGCCATGAGACGGACAAGCGAACTGCGAGTTCTCCCGCGAATACTCATGTCGTTGCCCGAGGATTGAACTGTGATGACGGCGGAGCGGAAATGGTCATCTTCGATACTCCGTCCGGCGGGCAGGTCTTTTCTGTTGGCTCGATCAATTATGTCGCGTCGCTGCCTGTCGACAAGGACATTTCGCAGATCACTGAAAACGTTCTGCGACGGTTTTTGATGTAGCTGCATTGGAAATGCAATCACGCTTGAACCGGCCTTCGTCGTTGCAGCAAAGGCAAACGGCCGGGAGTTCCATAAGAGACTCGGGCCGATGCGATGCTGTTGTTTGACGTCACACGATTTCTGTTCGGCGATAAGACCAACTCAGACTACGCCTGCGGAGGAATCGTGCTCTTTTCAGGAACCGGAACCAGCGGGCTTGCTGGGGTTGGCGGAACAGCAGGACTTTTCGGTTCACTCGGAACGACAGATGGTGCTCCGTCTTCCGCAGGGACGATGATCACTTCAGAAGAGGAATGCTGCACCGCCGCACCGTTATGGATTTCTGTCGACGAACAGTCTTGACATCCGGGTACGACAACTGGAGCAACCTGTTCGACTCGTGGAGACAAAGGATACTCGGTCACTTTCATTCCCGGAACTCCAGTCCCGATGACGCGAGCCCCGTTCACAGTACCGCCAGGAGCTTTACCGCAGGGGGCTGAGCCGCAGGGTGCAGAACCACATGGAGCTGTTCCACACGGTGCGCTGCCACAAGGGCTGGAGCCGCAGGAGGAACATCCTGTTGTTGATGCTCCGCCACAGACGCCACAGGCTGATACCTGGACCTGACGCACTTCGGTGCATCCCACGATATCGCCGCATTTCTGACTGTCGTTTTCGCAGTTGCTGTACGACGAGCCCGCCGTGTAAGCACAGCAACGTCCGTGAGTTGCGGCCTTGCGAAACGAGGAGAATGAGTAGGATTGATCCAAAGCACCGATGGCACCTGCGAGGTCCTGCAGTTCGCCGTTCACCGACTTCTGCAAACAGGCGACGCCGGTAATCAGTCCGATCACAAGCAGTGATCCGACAATGACAATTTCAGTGGACAGGATCACTCCGTGCTCATCCTGCCGAAGAGCCTTCAGCAGATTCAACATTCTAATTCTCCAAACTCGACACCAGAGGGAAAGAGATCCGCAACGCCATGCTGCGGTGTTCGTTGGCAGACGATCAGCGGGCCTGCCAGCCGGATCCGTATTCGATGACTTCGAGTGGCACCTTCAGACGGCGAGCAGCCTGCGTGAACCGCGGCGATCAGCGACGATCTGAGTGCGTGATGTTTCGTTGAAATGTGTTTCGATGAGATGGCAGAAGGAGTTCGCTCACCCGAAGCGAGAAAGGGGCCTCTCACAACCCCTTCTCGCGTCGGACGAACAATGCGGCTGAAATCGTTTCAGCCGAGCGCGGTTTCTCAGGCCGCTGGAAAGTGGTTTCTCAGGCCACCTTCTCCCTCTCTCGCTGTGAACGGAGCGGGTTGCAGTGCGATGGAATGTCTCTCTCGGGACAGCCCTGGATGGCTCTCTGTAAGTGGCAGCCAGGACCGTTCTCTCATTCCTCACAACTGTTGCAACCGTTAACGTCACAACGTCAGGAACAATTAGCACAGCCCGTGCCAGAGGAAAAATCGGCACAGTCGGCACAGACGGACCATCCGCGCAAAGTACTGCAGTGAAACGAGATACGCATTCGGACTAACAAATCCGAAGCATCAGAAGATCTGGTTGTGCGTATCGTAACGTTTACGACTTGTTTAACGATTATGATCAGAATTTTGAACATAACGGTCGTAAAGATTGTGCGGGCGGTTCCGGCGGCTGTGAATACCCGGAGCTCGGGGCTAATTCATGAGCGACGGTCCTGCCGGAGAATCGTGTTGGCAGTGCTGGGGCTGGAAACCCTGCTTCAATCGCATCGCGGATTCGACATTCAGTCGCTTCGTTGGCGTGTTGCTGGTATCGTCTGAGCATCCGAAATTGCAGTCGGCGATAACCGCCCAGCGATCAGCCGGAACAGGAAAGGACAGCGACAACGATGGCGAAGTGTTTGGTTACCGGCGGAGCAGGCTTTATTGGCAGTCACCTGACTGAACTCCTGCTGAGTCAGGGGCACGTTGTGGTGGTGCTGGATAATCTGTCCACCGGCCGCGCTCATAATCTGGATGCCGTGAAGCACAACAGCCGTCTGGAAATCCGCAATGGATCCATCACCGATCCCGTGGCATTGAGCGAAGCCGTGCATGGCGTAGATATGATTTTCCACCTGGCCGCCGCCGTGGGTGTGAAGCTTGTTGCCGACGATCCCGTGCGAACAATTGAAACCAATATCTATCCGACCGATCACCTGCTGCGTCTGGCCGTGCAGGGATCCGTCAAGAAATTCTTTCTCGCATCGACCAGCGAAGTTTACGGGAAGCATCCCGGCGAATCATGGGTCGAAGACGATGACCTGCATCTCGGCCCTACCAGCCGACCTCGCTGGGCCTACGGTTGTTCAAAAGCCATTGATGAGTTTCTCGCTCTGGCCTATCACAAAAAGTTCGGCCTTGGCGTAACCGTCGGTCGATTCTTCAACGTCGTGGGACCTCGACAGGTTGGCAACTATGGGATGGTTGTGCCACGTTTCGTCGAAGCCGCTTTGCGTGGCGGTCCGGTCATTGTGTACGACGACGGATCTCAAGTCCGCTGCTTCGCGCATGTTCGCGAGATTACTCAGTGCATCGCCAAACTGATGGCAACGGAGACTGCGGAAGGCCGAGTCTTCAACATTGGCAGCGATCAGCCGGTTTCGATTCTGGAGCTGGCCAAGAGTGTGATCGCGAAGACAAACCCCAACGTCGAAGTTCAATTCGTGCCGTACGCTCAGGCGTACAGCGAAGACTTCGAAGATGTTCAGCGTCGAGTTCCCAACGTCAATCGACTGTATGAAACCATCGGTCAGAAGCCGGTGACCACGCTCAACGAGATTCTCGACGACATCATCGCCTGGAAACGCGAAGTGATGCAGAGCCAGTCGTAGTCGCGATTGTCAATTAACTAATGCTCATCCCCACCGGGTTCACCCCGGTGGTTCACGGGCCTTTTGCACCACTCGAACGCCTTGTCGCGGAAATGCCTACGCTGGGAAAGCGCATTCGCCTGCGGCTTGCCGTTAAACGAGCAAGGCATAAAACCGCTAACGCATTCCACCTTTTGAGCCTTGGACCACTCTGAATTCACCGGCGATCCAACGCCAGCAAGCCGGCGATGGTGAGTGCGAAACCGATGATGCCGATGACATTCATCTGCTCTCCGAACAGGAAGACAGCTCCCACGGCGCACAGCGCATTCTGTGAGGCATTAATCACGTTCGCCCGGCTGATGGTCAGAAAACGCATCGCGTGAGTAATCGCGTAGAAGCCGATCGCATTGAATGTCCCGGCCGTTGCGATCGTCAGCCATTCTTTGGGAGTAATCGCAGTAATTGTCGACATAGGCAGGATGCATAAACTGATCGGACACAGCACAAGAAAACCAGCTGCACTGAACAGAAACAGAGTCGCCTCGACACGCATATGCGATCGAACAGCTCGGCGAATGTAGACGCCGGTAACGCCATAACAGATCCCCGAAAACATCGACAACGCGACACCAGCAGGAACGCTCAACGCTGCCTTGGTCATGGTCTCGGGGGTATCAGAGGCTCTGGATGTCGCCGAAGATGAAAGAAACGCGATCGATGCAATCATCAGCCCGATACTGATCGCAGTTCGTACCGAAACCTGATCTTTCAGAATAATGCGTCCCATAATCGCGCCGCTGCAGATGATCGTCGAGAAGCAGATTGGCACAGAGATCGCCAGACCGATCGCTCGCAGGGACATCTGGAACGCAAAGTTACCTCCCAGCTGATTGAATAACGCCGCGACTGCAATCGGCCAGACGAGACTCCATTCGGGAAAAGTTGTCAGGCCATTCAGTCGTCGCCGAGTGAACAGGAAGATCGCGACGGCGAATGTCGGGAAGGCTTTCGTGCCTGCGACCCACATGTCCCAGCCGGTTCCGCCATCGGTCTTGGAGAGTCCTCGCAAAGCCAGGTTGGCCACCGAGTAAGTCACGGCCGCGAACAATCCCAGCAGCATACAGCGTGATTGAATCTGTGCTGCAGCCTCCGCCGAAAGCTCAACAGGCGATATAGGGACCGCGTCAGTCGCAGGTGGGGATTCAGTTCCGGACATGACGATTTTGAGGAAACGCTGGGGAAAAGTGATTATTCAGCCCTGAATTCAGCGTGTTTCGCCAGCATAAGCCGAGCGAGTGCCAAAAAGCCGAACCGTGAAGTGGCGGAATCATAGGCCCGAACCGTCTCAGGGCGAGAACACGACCTACTTTTTCAAGTGTTTCTCAAGAGCGACCGGGCTGCACCGAAATCAACCCCCTCTGTACCCGGTGGAAGATAAACAAACATTTGACCTTTGGTTCAGCTCGATGTTGAGTCACTGTGGCACAATTCTGAACTCCGCTCTACGGCCAACAACCATGGCCAGGGCGAGCGCACGTTCGTCGCTCGACCGCAACGGGCTGACGTTGATCGAGCTGACCATGGTCCTGCTGATCATGGGCATTCTCACCGCCGTCGCTGCACCTCGCCTGACATCACAACTGAATCAGCATTGCGTAGGATCAATCCGATCACTGATTGAGACTGACCTCAAAGCGGCTCAGCAGGAAGCGTTGACGACCAGTTCTTCGGTCACGTTCTCCATCGACCGACTCCGCAACCTGTACTCGATCACAGCAAGGCGGGGCGGCACTGCGACCGTCCTGAAAACGATCCGGATTGGCGCCGATCCGTGGAACAGCCAAATCACGTCGCTGTTACGCGGCAGCACCAAACAATCTGTCGATACGATGACCCTGACGATCAACGGTGCGGGAGTCTTCGCAGAGAATCTGGTGATCAGTCTTGCCTCGGGATCTGCAACCGGGCGAGCCACTGTGGATGCGGCGACCGGCCGTATTCTGGTGGAGTAATCGAATGAGCCATCTCACGAACCGACATCCGACAATCCATCGCATTGAACCTCGGAAACCGAGCGTTCAACCGACATCTACAGCTCGTCGTGGATTTACTCTGCCAGAGCTATTGATTTCCGTGAGTGTCTCAGGACTGCTCATGGTCAGCCTTGGTTCAGCGCTCAATATCGCGACGCGGAGTCTTCGACCGGATGCAGCCGCGGCGGTCAGTTTGGATTCCGGGCGCAGCCTGCGAATGATTCAGGAAGATCTTCGTTTCGCCACACGAATCCTTGAGCGTGGGCCGCGTTCAATTCGCATGCTGACAACCGATGCAGATCGCAGCGGCAAAGGGGACATTGTACTTTATTCGTGGACCGGAACCGTCGGCGCTGATCTGCTGCGTTCCGTGAATGGTTCAACAGCCATACCAGTCTGCGAAGACGTAACAGACTTCAACATCGCGCTCAGCACGCGTGGGGAAACGCAGAAGATTCCGGAGCCAGCAGCGTCCACCAGCGAATCGCTGTTTCGTCAGCAGACCTCCACATCAAGCCTCGACTGGGATTATGTGGACTCATCAAATGCCTACGGACAATTGATTTCACCAGCATTGTTTTTGTCGACGGCAAAGCCTGGGGCCAGCGATGAGTGGCAGATCACTCGTGTCGAATTCTACGCGGCCCGCGAATACTCCTGGAGCGGCAGCACGTACCGTTTTCAGTTGAAGAAGGCGTCAGATGACGGCCTGCCCACGAACGAAACGATTTATACAGAAACCAGAGACCCCAACATCATCTCTTCGTCGGGAAGCTGGACCAGCATTTCTATGACTGGCCTGCCGTGGCTGGACGCATCCCAGAATATCACAATGACTTTCAATTACATGTCTGGCTTTAATCGTCTGGTGCTCCCAGTTCGTGAAGACAGCAGCGTCACTGGATATCTGGGAACAGATGAATCCTCATCACAGTGGCTGCGTCCCGCTGGCCAGCGCAGTCTTGTGTACCGAGTTTACGGCCGGATTCGGCCCAAAGCTCACAATGATCAGGAAGAACCCGTTCGACGATTTCAGACGGCGGAGTTACGTTTGGCCGCGTCGGCTTTGGGTGGCACTCCGATGCACGCAGCCGCAGAGTTCCTGAACAAGCCGCTGGATGCAACGGTTCTGGCCGAGACTGACTTTTCGAACTTTTCCATGACCGACGACAGCAACTTCGATGGTTCCTCTGACTGGACTCTCAGCGCTACCGGCTCCGGCAATTCATCAACCGTTTCAGGAGGACTCTGGACCGCCAACAATCAGGCCATGCAATTACCTTCCGCAATCCCGGCCGGCGTCCAGACCGAGATCGACGTCAGCAGTCGAGACACAACGTCCTCGACGGGCAGCGTGATGATTCGAGCAGCCGGGCTGAAGTCTGTGGGCGGTAACAGCGTCTCCGTTCTGGCGACTCTGACTTTACAGTCGAATGGAACTCAGACTCTGATTCTGTATGAGGAGACATCAACAAACACGTTCGTCAAATGTGATCAGTTCACCATGCTTAACTCATCTCGCCAGAACATTCGGCTCGTGCTGAATCCCGTGCGAGAATCCGTCGCTGTCTGGGTCAACGGAATCCTGCTGTCAACCTGCCGCTTATCCTTGATCGCAACGCCCGCCTTGCCGTCGACCGTGCAGGTTCAGGCCAGCGGCAATTCGTGTGAATTCGATTTCTGTGAAGTACTGACACGTTCTCTCACCACATCGGAGACCGTGTTGCCATGAAGTATCAACGACACCACTTCATAAGTTCTCCGGGACATCGAAGACCATCCACCCAGCATGTACACCGCGCCGCTTTCACAATTGCTGAAACGGCGTTGGCAACATTGATTGTTGGCTTGCTGGTCGTTGGCTCACTGAAGTCGCTTTCCGCTTCGTTTCAAACTCATAAGTTCTCCGAGAACCGAGTGCGTGCGTTGTTTCTGGCGGAACAACTGCTGATTGAACTGTCGTCACTCAGCTGGTTCGATCCGAACACACCTGCCTCCTCAGGCACGATTGGCAAAGACACGGGAGACACCGTCACGGTGACTCGCCGAGATCAACTGGATGACATGGATGACTTTCACAACTGGACTGAGCAACCAAAATCGCGTGGCGGAGTTGCCCTGACCGGAACGTCGACGCTGACTCGCAGTGTTACCGTCGAAAACATTTCTGCGACAGATCCAACGGTCGCTGTTGCAGGCAATGTGAACACCGGGATCCGACGAATGACCGTCATCGTGACGGAGAACGGCACGGAGCTGGCTCGACTGTCGACGCTGCTGACCAGCTCGGACAATACTTTGCGAGCAGGCGTATTCGAACAGCCTTCAGTCCCTAACGCAGTGATGCCATAGAACAAGAAACAAAAATCAGCGATGAAAACGTTCGTCCCAAATCCTGACCGATCAGCCACTCGCCGCGGAGCGTTGCTGCTGCTCGTATTGATTACGGGCACGATCATATCTGTGATCAGTCTGGGGGCGTTGATTGTTCAGAATGTGCATCTGACTCAGGGTACATCGATGAAAGATGCCACCTCCGCACGCTGGTCGGCTCGATCGGGAATCGCTCTGGCAACGAAAGATGTTTCTGGCTCGACGGCCTGGAGAAGCACGAAGACGCCCGGAAGCTGGTACTCGGGAGTGCGTTCTAATTCCGGAACCATGAGCGTTACTGCGTCTGATCCGACTGATACCAGCTTCGCGGACAGTATCGCGGAACCAGTTCTGTTGGAGGCAACCGGCTCCGTGGGAAACTCCGTCCAGAAAAGCTCCGGGCTTCTGTTGGCTGAATCAGCTCTGCGGCAGGCGATGATGTTTCATCTGGCCTGCGGTGATGATCTGACCGTGAGCGACGCCACCGTTGAAGGGCCGGGATGGATTGGTGTCAAAGATCAGATCTCCGTCGGCGGCGTGAATACTGTACGATGCGATGTGATGACGGGCGACACTGATTCACCGTCGGGATTTCTCCACCGCGTCAGAACCGGAGCGACTTTGGAAGATCTGCCAACATACTCAGATTTCAGCGACATCGTGAGTCTGGGAACGGCCGTGTCCAGCACTCAGATTCCGAATGCAACTGCGACAACAATAGAGACGATTCTTAATCCGGACTTCGGACGAGGCCATCAAGGCTGGATGACGGCTCCGGATGGAGACCTGAATACGTTCTCCTCCGGCGGCGTTGGTGACTCATCGTGTGCTGAAGTCGACAATCGTCCCAGTGCTTCCTGTGGTTTGGTTCATGATGTCACGGGAATCATCAGGAGGGGACTGCAGACGCAATTGTCGGCTGCGGTTATGCCACTGTCCTCAGCGTCAACCTTTGAGCTGTCTCTGATTGTGACCACGACATCGGGAACTTCAACGGCGGCCAGTTGGACATCGGGATCAATCAATGCGGGCAGTTTTTACACCAGCATCCAAACGATCTCAACGACGGTCACGCCTACCTGGTCCGGCCGGCTGATCTCTGCTCAAATGAAAGTCCGCACCAACGGAGGCGGTTCAGCCGGGACTCAGGATTTCCTGGTTGACAACGTGAGCATGAAAGTAATCTCTCCACCATTCGGCAAAGCCATTTATCGTACGGTCGTTTCGACAGCGACCAACCCGTTCTCAGTGACGTCGAATTCCCATGGGCTCTACGTGCTGGATTGCGGCGGCAACGATGTCACGATTTCCGACTGCATGATTGTGGGAACTCTGGTACTCAGAAACACGGGCACTGTGCGAGTTGGCAGTGGACCGATCCAATGGCGTCCTGCAAGACCCGGCATGCCTGCACTCGTCGTCGATGGCGATATTGTACTTTCATTCAGTCGCTTCGGATTGACGGAACGTGAGCTGAATGTCAATCTGAACCCCAGCGGGACACCGGACGAAAACGGGAGCACAGATTCCAGCATGAACGATACATATGTCCCGGAAATTCGAGGTCTGATTTATGCGTCTGGTGACATCACA
>Ga0255094_1000574_pt1 | contig 18585 bp, 17 predicted proteins | sample Colum_Law_RepB_8_2_FD_188434 | JGI IMG/M metagenome (GOLD analysis project Ga0255094, IMG submission 188434) | Freshwater microbial communities from Columbia River, Oregon, United States - Colum_Law_RepB_8d | ecosystem: Environmental > Aquatic > Freshwater > River | place: USA: Oregon...
AACGCCGTGGCGGCGCCCAACCAGACACCGGCTCCCACTGCACCACAGGTGCAGAGTGTCAATATCCAGGACGTCAAACCTGATGCCAGCGATGCCCCCGGGTACGCGCAGCAAACCAATCAACAGCGTGAGATGGTCCAGCCGGGCAACAATGCCCCCATGTGGCGCGATGTGGGGCGGGGTGTCGAGGGTTACACCAGCCTGCCCAAGTCCCAAGCGCCCGAAGCGGGTGTGCTGATCCAGCCGTTCGTGCAGTACCCCGGCTCTCGACTGACGAATGCGGGGGAAGCCTGGCGACAGGTTCGCAACCAATGGATCATTCCCTACGGGGGGTCGTTGCTGTTGGTGGTCTTGGGTGCGATTGCAATTTTTTACTGGCGCAAAGGCGCGATCCGTGTACAGGGTCGTCTGACAGGGCAAGAGATTGAGCGGTTCACGCCGCTGGAGCGCTCTGCACACTGGACCAACGCGGTGGCATTTGTCATCCTGGCCGTGTCAGGGCTGGTGATGGCCTTTGGCAAATTTGTGATCCAGCCCTTCATCGGTGACATGTTGTTTGGCTGGTTGACCTATGGACTTAAGACGGCGCACAACATCGCAGGGCCACTGTTCGCTGTGTCGTTGGCGATTGTGTTCATCACCTTTGTGAAGGACAACCTGCCGCATCGCAGTGACCTCGTTTGGTTGCTCAAAGGCGGGGGCATGTTCGATGGCAGTCACGTGCCGTCTCACCGTTTCAATGCCGGTGAAAAGGTGCTGTTCTGGGGTGGCGTGTTTGCCCTGGGCTTGCTGGTGGTGGCCTCCGGCTTGGTCCTGGACATGGTGCTGCCGTTCCTCGTCTATGAGCGATCTTCCATGCAAATCGCCCACATGATCCACGCGGTGGCTGCCTTGCTGATGCTGGCCATGTTCATCGGACATATCTACATGGGCACCATCGGCACTGAAGGCGCCTACCGGGCCATGAGAACCGGTTACGTGGATGAAACCTGGGCCAAGGAACACCATGAACTTTGGTACAACGACATCAAGGCCAACAAAATTCCGGCGCAACGCTCCTCGCAGCCCGCGGGTAAAGCGGCGAACGCCTGACGCGTGACCGCACAGGAGACAACACCATGAACAAACCCCTGATAGCGCTGGCCCTGCTGATGGCCTGTTCTGCATCATTCGCCAAACTCCCGTCGCTCAGCGATGAAGCCAAGGCCAAGGCAGAAGAAACCAAGGCCAAAGCTGCTCACACGGCCAAGGCCGATGCTTACGATTTGTGCCGGGCACAAGACCGGGTAGCCGCCCATGTGAACAAACACAACAAGGCCAAGGCGGGCAAGCCGGTGGCCACAGCGCCCTGCGCCGATCCGGGCAAATTTGTCTATACCCCTGCGCCTGTCATTGCGACCACCGCAGCTGCCTCGGTTCCCGCGGCAACTGCCCCTGCAGCGCCTGCTGCCCCTGCAGCGCCTGCTGCTCCTACGGCAGCTGCTCCTGCAACGCCTGCAGCTCCTACGGCTAACCCGCCCGCTAAAAAATAACCTGACTGCTGACTGCCCCTAAAGGGTCCGCGCCACCATGCGCTGGCCCTTTTTTGTATGCTCCTGTCTTGTCATGTCCTCATTACCTCGTTTCACCCAAGCGCGTTGCGACCTCACTCGCCAGATTGAGGTGCTGGACGAGCAGGGCCTGAAGTCGTTGGTGACCATCCCCGCCGAGCGAGCGCTCACCATCTATGTGGACAAGCAAGAGGTTGTCACCCTGATGACCCTGGGCGCTAACCCCGAACTGTTGGTCCTGGGCTATCTGCGCAACCAACGCTGGGTGTCCGCTGCAACCGAGGTGGACTCCATCACGGTGGATTGGGAGGCTGGCGAGGCGGGTGCGGGGGTGGCGGCTGTTCGCACACACGCCGGCATTGCTGATCTTCAGGGCCGGACCGAGAAACGGGTCATCACCACCGGATGTGGTCAAGGCAGCGTGTTTGGCGATTGGATGCTGGGCATGGATGGCCTGCGTGTGCCGCGTGCGGTCATCAGCCAGACACGCTTGCACCATTTACTCAACACCATTCGCTTGCAGGAAACGGTCTACAAATCGGCGGGTACTGTCCATGGATGCGCCTTGTTCATCGGCGACGCCCTGCAGATCTACGTCGAGGATGTGGGACGTCACAATGCGGTGGATGTGATCGCCGGCTGGCTCTGGATGAATGAGATCAGCCTCGGTGATGAGGCCGTGTTCTACACCACCGGTCGGCTGACCAGCGAGATGGTGCTCAAGTCGGCGCAGATGGGTATCGGGGTGGTGGTCTCGCGCAACGGCATCACGCAAATGGGCTACGACCTTGCCGTGCAACTGGGCTTGTGCGCCATCGGGCGCGCCAAGAATAAACATTACCTGGTCTACACCGCCCATGAGCGTGTGGTGGCAGACGCCGCCATGGTGTTGTGACCCGGCGCGCGGGCGCCAAAGTTGACTGAGGATCCGCGATTGATCGCCAGGCGGTCGCCGGGCGATTGCCCAACGCTCAGCCGTTGAATGTCGTCAACAACTCACCGGCCAATGGGGGCTGGGTCACCAGCCCTTTTTCGTCAGCCACCTGCTGACCATTCACCCACACGCCGCGCACGCCCACGGCATCGGTGTTCAGGCGTGCTGCTCCACCCGGCAGGTCGAACACCCGCTTCTTGGTGGAGCGATTGACGGTGGCGGGGTCAAACAGCATCAGGTCGGCCGCCCAGCCCACTTGCAGGCGTCCCCGCGCCTGAATGCCCATCACCTCGGCTTGAAGCGAGGTGATTTGCCGCACGGCCTCGGCCATGCTCATGGTGCCGAGTTCGCGCGCCCAGTAGCCCATCAGGTGCAGACCAAATCCCGCGTCGTTGAAAAAAGTCAAATGCGCACCGGCATCGCTCAGTGTGATGAGGCTGTGCGGGTGATTCAGCATACGGCCCACGGCTTCGACGTCGCTGTTGAGCAGCTGTGCGGTCAAGACGGTTTTGAGGTCTTCGGACAGTGCGATGTCCAGCACGGTGTCCAGTGGGTCTTTGCCCAGCTCGCGGGCAATGTCAGCAATGCTGCGTTGTTCCAGCCGCGCATTCTCGGGCTTGAAGGTTTCCACCACATGCACCTTGTCCCATTCATTGTTGAACAGGCGGAAGGTGGAGGTGCTGGCCAACTCGGCGCGCACATGGTCGCGAAATGATGGGTCTGCCAACACCTGGCGCAGGGCTTCGTCACGAATGCCCAGGGCGGGCTTCCAGCTTTGCAAGCCTTCCACAGGGTAGGGCGAGACAAAGGTGAAGTCCATGGTGAGTGGGCAGCACGACACCTGGCCGATCAGTTTGCGGCCGCGCTGGTTGGCGTCGGTGATGGCTTGCAAATCTTTGAAGACGGCTTGCGGGTTGGTGCTGTTGTGCAACAGGGCTGCAATCATCACCGGACGCCCGGACTGTGCTGACATCTCTTCCAGGAAGGCCACAGGCATTTGACCGCCCTTGGTCACCATGTAGATGCCGCGGCCTTGTTCTCCCATCGCCTTGATGAGCGCCATCATTTCCTCGTCACTGGCCAGACGCGAGGGCATGGGCATGCCGCCTTCGCCGTTGTGGGCGGGACTGGTACTGCTGGCAAAGCCCACGGCTCCGGCGGCCATGGCCTCGCGCACGAGGTGTGCCATGCGCTCAATCTCTTCAGGGGTGGCAGCGCGTCGGGTGGCGTCTGCGCCCATCACCCAGGTGCGAATCGACGAGTGGCCCACATAGGCCGCCACGTTGACCGCACTGCCTTTGCGGCGCAGCATGTCGAGGTATTGCGGAAAGGTCTCGAAATCCCATTCAATGCCCTGACGCAGCACATCCAGCGACATGCCCTCCACCTGCGTGAGATTACGCATGGTGATGTCGCGGTCGGCGGGCTTGCAGGGGGCGATGGTGAAGCCACAGTTGCCGATGACTGCCGTGGTGACACCCAGCGCCGGAGACGGGCGCACACAGGGGTCCCAGGTAATTTGGGCATCGAAATGGGTGTGGCTGTCGATGATGCCGGGCATGAGGGCCAGGCCCGTGCCATCGATCACCTGCCGGGCCTGCAGGGTGAGTTGCGGTCCCATGGCGCAGATGCGGCCCTCGCGCACGGCCAGATCACCGACCACCGGGTGGGCGCCTGAGCCATCAAACAGTTGAACATGGCGAAACAAAAGATCGGCAGTCTGGGACATGACAAGATGGGCGTATGAGCCAGCAGGCTCGGTTACGGGAAAAAGTCAACAGGGCGACATGGTAACGCCATGTGGCATGCCAAAACGCTATCCTTGAATCCGTTGAATCTACCCGGAGACACCCATGCCCTTTGTTGATACTTCCTTGCTACGCGTGGGCTATGAAGACCTCAATCCCCAGGGCCGGCACGCGGTCGTGCTGGTGCACGGCTGGCCTGACAGCCCTCGTACCTGGCTGCAGGTGGCCCCCTTGCTGGTGAAGGCGGGGTACCGTGTCATCGTGCCGGCGCTCCGGGGGTTTGCGCCCACCACTTTCTTGCGGGAAGAGACACCACGCACAGGGCAACTGGCCTCTTTAGGGCGTGATTTGCTCGAGTTCATTGACGCCTTGGGGCTGGAGCAGCCGGCCCTGGTCGGGCACGACTGGGGCGCTCGCGCCGTGGCCATTGCCAACGGCTTGCGACCCGGGGTATCCAGCCACATGGTGATGATCTCGGTGGGGTATGGCACCAACGATCCCAACCAGTCTCTGAGTGCCGAGCAATCACGCAACTACTGGTACCACTGGTTTATGAACACCCCGCGTGGGCGAGAAGCGGTGCGCAACGACCGGCGAGCCCTGACACGGCTGATGTGGGACACCTGGGCCCCTGCGGGCTGGTACGACCCGGCCGAATTCGACGAGACTGCCAAAGCCTTCGACACCCCGGACTGGGCTGATATCGTCATCCATTCCTATACCCAGCGCTGGAACCTCTCGCCCTCCGACCCTGCCTATGAGAACGACGAACGTCGTTTGCATCCGGCCCCTGTGTTGTCCGTGCCCACCCTGATGTTGCATGGCGAGGCGGACGGCGTGACCTTGCCCTCAAGCTCGGCCAACAAGGAGCATTTTTTTTCCGGGCCGTATCAGCGCACCTTGCTGCCGGGCGTGGGTCACTTTCCACAACGCGAGGCCCCCCACGCCGTGGCGGAGGCGGTTCTGGCTTGGTTGCAGGCGCACTGAGTCAATCACTGACTGAAGCCCAGGTGCAAGGGCGTCGGGCGAGAGGAAAAGTCATGCTACAATCAAAATCTTTAGCGGCTGTAGCTCAGTTGGATAGAGTACTTGGCTACGAACCAAGGGGTCGTGGGTTCGAATCCTGCCAGCCGCGCCATTCACGAAAATGCCTCGAGAAATCGAGGCTTTTTCTTTGGTGGAATTGAGATTGTTACACCAGGTTGCCCATGCCTATGTCCTTGCCCCTCATCCGCCGTCGCCGGTTGCTCGTCGGCATCAGTTTGTTGCCAGGCTTCGCAGCCCATGCTCATGGACCTGTGCGTGTTGGCTCAAAGATCGACACCGAAGGCAAGCTGTTGGGCCACATCATGGTGCTGGCCCTGGAAGCCCACCACATCAACACTGAAAACAAGCTCTCGCTCGGCAACACCAAGATCGTGCGCGCAGCGCTGCTCGCTGGTGAAATTGATCTGTATCCGGAGTACACAGGCAATGCCGCCTTCATGTTGGGTGCTGACAACCACAAGGCATGGAAAGACGCTCGCGCCGGCTACGAATTGGCCAAAAAATTAGATTTTGAAAAAAACAAGATCGTGTGGTTAGAGCCCGCCCATGCCAACAACACCTGGGCCATTGCCGTTCGAAAAGACCTGGCCACGGCCCATCAGCTCAACACCATGGACGACCTGGGGCGCTACATCGCCATGGGAGGGGCTTTCAAGTTGGCAGCATCCGCCGAATTCATGGAGCGAGCCGATGCCTTGCCTGCCTTTCAGGCAGCCTACGGCTTCAAACTGCGTGCAGATCAAGCCCTGGTGCTGGCGGGTGGCGACACGGCCACCACCATCAAAGCGGCGGCTGAAAAAACATCTGGCGTGAACGCTGCCATGGCCTACGGGACCGATGGGCCATTGGCTGCGCTGGGGCTGGTGGTCATGGAAGATACCAAGAGCGTGCAGGCGGTTTATGCCCCTGCACCCTTGATCCGTGAATCAGTGCTCAAACGCTATCCGGCCATTGCCACTATTTTGTCGCCTATTTTCAAATCACTGGACAGGCCCACGCTGCAAATGCTGAATGCGCGCATACAACTGGAGGGCCAGGATCCGCGCAAAGTGGCCAGCGCCTACTTGCACAGACAGGGGTTTCTGAAGTAAGTTAGGCCATGGCATCCCCTGACACCCAGCGTTGGAACCCCGTGCTAGCGCTTTATGTGGCAGTGGCCTTGGTCGCTTCAATGGGCTTGCCTTTTGTGCGTGTGGCCCCCAACCGACTGCTCTCGGGTGATCCCATTTTTTTAGGGGATGTTCTGCAGCGCCAAGGCAGTCCCCTGGTCGTCGCGCTTGTCTTGGCGGTTTTCACCTTGCTGGTCTTGGCCATAGGGCAGCCCCAGCGACGGTTCACGCAAGCCCTGGTGAGCGTGGCCATGGCCGCCAGTCTGGCGGGCTTGTGGCTGCTGGCCAGTCACGTCAGCAGCAGTGTCAGCCCAGTTGACCATCCGCTCCAGCGCACCGCGTTGGGCGCGGGCTTTTGGACGCTCGCGGCGCTGGCCTGGTTGACGGCTCTTGATGCAGTGGCTCGCTTGAATTTGGCCACGCTCCCCCGCTTGATTGTGCACATCGCAGGGTGTCTGCCGCTTCTCCTCTCGTTGAGCGAGGGGCAGAACTTGTCTCTGGCCAAAGAATACGCCAATCACAGCGATGTTGTTGGGCCCGCTGTTGTGCGCCATCTTCAGATCGTGATGTTGGCCGTTGTGCCGGCTGTCGTCATTGGCGTGCCGTTAGCTTGGCGCATGAGCCGATCGGCGATGTTAAGACAAGGCCTCTTTCCCCTGCTCAATTTGATTCAAACCATTCCCGCCATCGCCCTGTTCGGGCTGCTCATGGCTCCCCTGGCTTGGCTGGCCGTGCAATTACCCATGCTGGGCAGCGCGGGCATCCGCGGCGTTGGCATGGCACCTGCCGTGTTGGCGCTGTTTTTGTATTCGCTGTTGCCCATTGTGCGCGCTGCACTGGCGGGACTGGAGCAAGTGCCTGCCGAAACCATCCTTGCGGCGCGTGCCATGGGGATGTCCCCCTGGCAGATATTTTGGCAAATCGAGTTACCGCTGGAGTTGCCGGTGCTGCTGATAGGGGTTCGTACAGCGCTTGTACAAACCATTGGCCTCGCAGCCGTGTGCGCGCTGATTGGCGCAGGCGGGCTAGGTCAGATCATGTTTGATGGACTCTTCAGCGCGGCCAACGAGCTGGTCATCCTGGGCGTCATGCCGATCGTGCTGCTGGCCATGCTGGCAGACAGTTTCTTTCAAATACTTGAAACGATGCTCAAGACGCCCGCACCATGATCAAGTTTGAAAACGCCAGCAAGTTTTACGGCGACGTCGCAGCCATCAGTCAGTTGGATCTGGACATCCAGCCCGGTGAATTGGTGGCCTTGATTGGCCCTTCAGGGTCTGGCAAATCGACAGCCCTCAAAATGGTCAACCGCATGGTCGAGCTCGATCACGGTCGGATTCTTTTCAAGAACCAGGACATCACCCGCTTCAACCTGCAGGACTTGCGTCGACGCATGGGCTATGCGATTCAATCGGTGGGCTTGTTTCCCCACAGAACGGTGGCGCACAACATCGCAACCGTGCCCAGACTGTTGGGCTGGGAGGCCGACCGTGTGCGTGCGCGTGTGACTGAACTCATGAACATGTTGTCGATGGATCCCGATCACTACGCGGGTCGCTATCCGCATCAGCTCTCGGGGGGGCAGCAACAGCGGGTGGGCGTCGCGCGTGCTCTGGCCGCAGATCCCGATGTGCTCCTCATGGACGAGCCTTTTGGCGCGCTTGACCCCGTCACCCGTGCAGCCTTGCAACGGGCCCTCAAAGCGATTCATCGTGCGACGGGCAAAACCATCCTGTTTGTCACCCACGACCTCGACGAGGCCTTGTTACTAGCCTCACGCATCGTGCTGTTGAATAACGGTCGACTGGTGCAAGTGGGTACACCCCTGGAGTTGCTGCAACAGCCAGCCAACGACTTCGTGGGCGACTTTCTGGGCCGTGCCGACCTGGGACTCAAACAACTGTCTCTGCAACCTGTTGCTCACTATCTCAAACCCCTTGCGGGCCCGGCCCCAGCGTACCTGATCCCTTCTACAGCCACCGCAAGAGAGGCTATTTCGTGCATGGCCGAGCAGCATGTTTCGAGCTTACGTGTTGCAGATGCAAACGGCAACATCATCGGGCAGGTTAGCGCCCCTGATTTACTCGCCAACAACCATGTCTGATTGGCCCGTACGTCCGCCCCTCACACCCCGCGGCGGTGCAAAGACATTGAGTGCGTGTGTGGTGTTGGTGCTGCTTCTGGCCTATGGTTTGCCGCATTCTGAGCGGGTTTTTTCGACCTTGTTTCCCGATCTGTCACGCCCGGTGTATTTGCAAGAGCCCATGGCCGATTTGCTGTGGCAGCACATGGGGTTGGTGTTGGTTTCCAGTGCCACGGCGGTGGTCGTTGGCACTGCTGCAGCTTTCTTCACCACCACCATACCAGGCCGTGCGTTCAAGCCCTTGATTGACATGCTGGCCACCCTGGGTCAAACCTTTCCTCCTGTGGCCGTGTTGGCGGTCGCAGTCCCCGTCGTGGGCTTTGGAGAGCTACCTGCGTTCCTGGCGCTGGCAATTTTTGGCGTGTTGCCCGTTCTTCAAGGCACACTGGCTGGGCTGGCATCAATACCAACACCGGTGCTGGATTCAGCCCACGCCATGGGGATGACACCGCGCCAACGACTGACCGAGGTGCAGATGCCTTTGGCCTTTCCACTGTGGCTGGCAGGTGTGCGAACCTCGGTCATCGTGAACATAGGTACCGCGGCCCTGGCCTCAACCGTGGGAGCCAAAACACTGGGCCTGCCCATCATCGTCGGCTTGTCGGGGTTCAACACCGCCTATGTGTTGCAAGGGGCCGTGGTGCTGGGCATGCTGGCCATTGCCGCAGACCTGGCGTTTGACCAACTGGCCCTGCGCTTTGATCGAAGCGCAGCGTGATCAACTCACCACCAGGCGTGAAGTTTGCGCTTCACCAATATGGCCCACAACGGCCGCATCCTGGAAGCCATGACGCTTGAACACCGCCAACACATCGCCAACCGCCTCGGGCGAACACGTGACCAGCAAACCGCCACTGGTTTGGGGGTCTGACAACAGCGCCTGACATTCTGTGGGCAACCCCGCAGCCAGGCTAATGTCCTGACCATAACCGTCCCAGTTGCGACCCGAAGCGCCGGTGACATGGCCGCTTTTATACAAGGCAGACACATGAGGCAACACAGGCACATCGGCCCATTTGATGTGTGCCGTGAGATGCGCGCCGCGGGCAATTTCAAGGGCATGTCCCGCCAGGCCAAAGCCTGTGACGTCTGTCAATGCGTGCACACCAGGCAATTCAGCCAACTCGGGGCCAGGCGAGTTGAGCTTGGTGGTGTTGGCGATCATGGATTCGTAGCCGGCAGCATCCAGCACTTCTTTCTTGAGTGCCGCAGACAGCACACCCACGCCAATCGGCTTGCCCAGCACCATCACATCGCCCACGCGCGCACCATCGTTTCTTTTGACACGGTCGGGGTGAACCAAGCCTAACACCACCAATCCATAGATAGGCTCTACAGAATCAATCGTGTGGCCACCCGCAATAGGAATGCCTGCTGTGTTGCAGACGGATGCTCCACCCGCCAAAATTTGACCGATGGTTTCTGTGGACAACACATTGATGGGCATGCCCACCAAGGCCAAAGCCAGGATGGGTTTTCCGCCCATGGCATAGACGTCGCTGATGGCATTGGTGGCTGCAATGCGACCAAAATCAAAGGGGTCATCCACAATGGGCATGAAGAAATCTGTGGTGGCAATCAAGGCCTGCTCGTCGTTGAGCTTATAAACCGCTGCGTCGTCTGCCGTTGCAATGCCCACCATCAACTCCTTGGGGATGGGCATCTGCAGGGTGCCTTTGAGGATTTCGGACAAAACAGCTGGCGCAATCTTGCAACCGCACCCTCCACCATGGGAGAGGGAGGTCAGCCGGGGTTCATGGGCGTTCATGGTATTTCCTTCAAACTGTTCAGGATTGTAAGCAAGCCTTTGCTTTCGTTCTCGGCTGAAAACAAGGGCGCACGAGCGGCGCACTGGTCTGTTAACAAACTTGCAAATTCCACATCACGCCTGAAACGGATGAGCATGTCGGCAAGCGCTCGGGCGTCCCCCACAGGAAACAAGCCCGCATAGTCTGCACCCAGCATGCCCATATTGCCAGCAATGCGCGAGGCAATGACAGGCACGCCGCTGCAAATGGCCTCCATCAGTACATGAGCGCCGCCTTCCATCACGCTGGTATGCACCAGTACGTGCGCGCGCTGAATTTGATGTCGTGTTCTGGGGTAGCTCAATGCCCCCGTGAACTGATAGTGCGGATATTGCGCGGCTGTTTGATGGGCCAATGTGGCAAGTTCGGGGTCGAGTTCTGCTCCAATGTGTTCTATGCCGATATCGGGATGCTGGGACAGCAAGGCTGCCGCCTCGAACAATGTGCGGGGCGATTTTTCCTCGCGCAAATGACCGACCATCACAGCCCGAACGCATCGCGACGTTTTGGGCAAGGTCCGGCGTGGCGTGGTGGATTGCAACACCACCGAGGTTTTGGACCGCACGGAAGCCGGCAACGCATCAAGCCCCAAAGGCTGCAGCACAACCAGGCGCGCTGCCATGTCAAGCGATTGCTGGGCCTGCGTGTCGTGCTGGATGTCACGGTACAAATCAGTACCCGTCAGGACCACCACCAACCCAGAGGAGCCGCGCAAGCCGTGCCAGGCAGCAATCGACGCGTGGCTGCGTCGCGCATGCAAAGCAATCATCAAGTCATCTGACTGTTCGCCATGCCACTCACTCACAAGACGCACCCGAAAGTGTGCCTGGAGCAATTGACGGTATCGTTTGGCCGTCTGCCAATTGCCGTTGTTCGCACGGGCAAGGGCCGGACTTACAATGACCAACGTCGGCTTTTTGGATTGACGTGTGTGCGCTTGGCTCATGATCAGTGGTCTAGCATAACGAAAAGGATATGAACCATCCATGGTTGAAGTCAATATCCAGACACTGTCTAAGGCTCTTCGGCAGCTTCGCCAACATACGCTTCAGTCGTTCGAGTGCTACCTGAATGCAAACCAACTGGTCGTCCCCCGGCATAGTGGCTTGAATCCACCCCTGTGGGAATTGGGTCATGTGGCTTGGTTTCAAGAATACTGGATTGCTCGCAATCCACAGCGGTCAATAGGCCTTGCTTTTGATGCGTCATGCCCCGTTCACCCGTCCAGTCTTCGTGAGGCTGACCAGTGGTTTGACAGCGCCCAAGTGGCTCACGCCACCCGCTGGGAGTTGCCGCTCTTGTCGGCGCCCGAGTGCATCCAATACGCCGAGCAAACTCTCCAGAATACTCTTGACTTGTTAGAACAAGAACCCGTCGACAGCTCTGCACTTTATTTTTATTGGCTGGTGTTGCAGCATGAAGCCATGCACCTGGAGGCCAGCGCTTACATGGCTCAGTCACTGGGCTTGCCCTTTCAAGCGCGGTGGCAACCCTCCGAAACCACCAGTCTCCCGCACACCACGCAGGCTGTCACGGCGCACGTGGATGCGCAGTCGTGGACGTTGGGATCGGAAGCCGAGCGGTCTTTTTGCTTTGATAACGAACTGAGCCAGCTCACGAGCTTTCTCCAGGACTTCGAGATTTCTCTACAACCTGTCAATTGGAGCCAATACATCCAATTTGTCACCGCGACGGGCTACGCCCTGCCCAGGTATGTTCGACAATCTGGCTCGGCGCTTGAGACGTGGGTGTTTGGCCGCTGGAAACCTCTGGATATCACTGCACCCGCCGTTCACCTGTCCTGGAACGACGCCCAAGCCTACTGCGCGTGGGCCCAATGCCGCTTACCGACCGAAGCTGAATGGGACTGCGCGGCCAAAACCTTGGTCGGTTTTGAGTGGGGCCATGTTTGGGAGTGGACGCAAGACACCTTTGCTCCCTTTGATGGCTTTGTGATGCATCCCTACAAAGAGTACTCGGCGCCTTGGTTTGGGTCACACAAAGTGTTGAGAGGTGCATCGCACTTGACCCATCCCGCCTTGCGACGCATCAATTACAGGAATTTTTTCACGCCTGAGCGCGACGATATTTATTCAGGCTTTAGAACTTGCGCGTTATGAAAACCAGGGGCTTGGCTTATTGGGCCCAGAACACGGCGAAGTGCACGAGGGGATCCGTCCAGTGCTGAATGCTGGAAAAGCCCGCCGCACGCAATTGATCGGTGAATTGATCGATTGACCATTTGTAGGAATTTTCTGTGTGGATGGTTTCGCCTTGGTTGAAATGGCGTTGATGCCCATGCCATTGAACAAGCAGGTCATGCTTGGCTTGCAAGTGCATTTCAATGCGAGACGCTTGCGTGTTAAAGCGTGCGCAGTGCTGCCAATCCCGCACGTCAAAATCTGAGCCTAGCAAATGGTTTACACGCCGCAGTACATTCAAATTGAACGCAGCGGTCACACCCAAATCATCTGCATACGCACGCTCCAGTGTGTGAGTCTCTTTCACCAAATCGATTCCGATCAGAAGGCCCGATCCAGGTTGACCTTGCTGGCACAGTGCAGCAATTCTTTGCAAAAAGGACAGGGCCTCGGTAGGCGTGAAATTGCCTAAACTTGAACCCAGGTACAAGGTCAGCACAGGGTGAGCGCTCAACTGTTGCTGCAGTGCTGCTGGAAAAGTCAGGGACTGCGAAAAATCCATCCCCACCCCCACCATGTTCACCTGCGGGTGTTGGGCTTGCAGGTCTTTCAACTGGTTGGCGAGGTAGGCGCTGGAAATATCAACTGCCACATAGGTGGCAGGCAAGGTGCGTGAAAACAAGTGCGCTGCTTTTTGACAACTGCCCGCACCCAGATCAACCCACGTGGCTTGCTTGGGTAACTGCGCATGGATGGCATGGGCATGAGCGACCAATATGTGGTGTTCGGTGCGTGTGGGGTAATACTCAGGCAGCAAGGTGATGGCGTCAAACAGGACCGAGCCCATGGCATCGTAAAAGTACTTGGGCGATAGCGTGGCCGGACGAGCCAGCAAACCTTGGCTCAGCGCTTCGATGTCGGTGTCTTTGTTTTCTTGGGAGACATCAAAAAACACGGGCTCTTGGAGTGACACTGGCAATTCTTTCTGTGGTCGGGTTCGGTCAGTAGGCTCGCATGGCGGGTCGGTAGGAGGACTTAGCGAGTCAGCCACCGCCTCAGCCCAAAGCTTAGCGCATCCACACAAGCTACCATGAGCAACATCGCGCCCAGGATGGTGGCAGTTTTATTCATCAGAAACAGGCCCATGTTGAAGGACAGCAATTGGCCCAAACCGCCCGCTCCCACGACCCCCAACACCGCGGCGGCACGGATGTTGTTTTCCCAGCGGTACAGCGTGTAACTCATCAACTGAGGCAACACCTGAGGCAAGGTGGCGTAAGCAAAAACTCGCAACGGTCCAATTCCTTGTGTGCGCAGGGCATCGCCGGGTCCGGTGGGCACATTCTCCATGGCTTCGGAGAAAAGCCGACCGAGCACGCCGCTGGTGTGAAGTGCTAAAGCCAGGGTGCCGGCCATGGGTCCCAGACCCGCTGAAATCAGCAACAGCGCAGCCCATACCAGTTCAGGAATGGCCCGCAATGCGTTCAGCAACCAGCGCGTGGGACTGCGCAGCCACGCAGGATCCTGGCTGGACATACGACTGGCTGGTATGGCCAATGCCAGACCTATGGTGGCGGCGAGGGCAGTACCCAGCGCCGACATGGCCAGTGTTTCCCAGGCAGCCCATGCGACTTTGCTGAGAAATTTGGGGGACAAGTCTGGTGGATAAAACTCTGCGGCAAAACGCATCATGCTGCGTGCAGCCTCCATGGACGCAAACGCGGCCCAGTCGAGGTCCAGCGACGCAAAGCTTGCGACCACCAGCGCCAGCACAGCACCCGTCAGCCAACACGCCCAGCACCGTGCATCCCACAGGGGGGCAGGAAGTTTGAATGGCGGGTTGGCGGCCTCGCGGTGAGCGTGTGACGAAGGCGCACGGGAGGTCATGGGCTTCATGACAAGGCCTTTCGCAACCAGACACTGGCGCGGTCGGCCAATGCCACCAGAAACACGAACACCAGCAGCAAGGTGGCCACTTCGCCACCGTTGAACATCTTCATGGAATTGTCCAATTGCTGGCCCAATCCTCCGGCGCCCACAAAGCCAAGTACCACCGATGAGCGAATGGCACATTCCCAACGGTAGACCGTATAGGAGGCGAGTTCAGCCGCGTGGCTGGGCAACAGGGCATAGAAAAACGCTTGCAAGCGGCCACCGCCATTTCTCATCAGGGCATGTGCTGAGTGGCTCTCACCACTTTCCAAGATTTCGGCATAAACCTTGCCCAGCATGCCGCCATAGGTGAGCGCAATCGCCAGAACACCTGCTGTGGGCCCCAGGCCCACCACGCGCACAAACACCAAGGCCCATACCAACTCTGGAATGCTACGCAACACAATGAGGGTGACACGGACACAACCGCGCAAGACCGCGGGCCAGCGGTTCATGCGCCCCGATAAAGCAGACAGGGATAACACCCGTGTCGCGACCAGGCTCAACGGGACAGCCAGGACCAAAGCCAGCGTGATGCCCGCCGTTGCCATGGCCACCGTGCGCCACGTTTCGCGGGCCACCATGCGCATGAATTCGGTCTCATAGACCAAGGGCCAAAAACTGGCCAAAAAATCAACGGTCACTTTGCGGTTATCGGGTTCCCACAAGACCCAAGGGCGAAACTCGGTGGCGACACACAGGGGCCAGAGAAGCACAAGGCTCAGGCTGAGCCAAAAAATCCGAGCCGTAAAGTCTGGATCTCGACCCCTGCCTCTTGAGTCAAGATGGGCGTGACGCAAGGGGGATACAGACATACTCAAAGGACTCTGGCTGAACTGGGCTGCGTTCAGCGGCAGTGCATCACAACAGGCGCAGGCACCTCTGGCTCAGGGGCTGGCATCCATGGCAAGGCATCACTTGGCGCGTGCTCGTGCTGGTCGTACAAATCCGACAAGCATTCGCGGGTGACTTGTGAAGAAGGCAGATCAAAAACGATTTGGCCATTCAGCAACCCGATGATGCGGTCGAAGTGACCGAGGGCCATATCCACTTGGTGCAAGCTGGCAACCAGGGTTATTCCACGCTCACGTGCAAGCTCCACCAAAGCTGTCATGGCCATTTGGGCCCGCATGGGATCGAGCGCAGACAAGGGCTCGTCAATGAGCCACAGCGTGGCGGGCGACAGCAATGCACGGGCCAGCCCGACGCGTTGGCGCTCACCCCCGGACAGCCGATCGACCCGGTCAAACAATTTGTCACTCAGGTCAAAGTGACACAGCGCTTCGTAAGCGGCCGGGATATCGGTCGGATACAACAAAGAGCGCAAACTGGCCGCGAGGCTCATGGCGGGTAATCGACCTGCTAGCACCGAGGTCACCACGCGTTGTCTGGGTGGCAACGGCGGTGTCTGAGGTGCCAGGAACAGTTGACCACGCAACCGGCGAAGCTCGTGGCTCGACAAGCACCAAGGATCTTGACCACTGAGATGCATCGTTCCGCGGGTGGGGCGCTGAGCACACGCCAGAATTTGCAGCAGGGTTGTCTTGCCGGCGCCCGAAGGACCAATGATGGCCACCTGCTCTCCCGCCCCCACTTGCAAGCTGATGGATTGCAAGGCATCGGGGGCATGCCGTGCTGCTGCCGGATGTCGTGCCTGTAAGTCTGACAGTTCGATCTTCACCTGTTCACAACCGATTTACTGCAACAAGCCCGCGCTGCGCGCGGCAGACTCCAGACCTTTGTAATTGTCGGGGGTGGTTGGCACATAGCGGGTGGCGCGGTTGAGCTTCAACATCTCGGCGTGTTCGGGGATGGCAGGATTGAGGGCCAGCAAGGCCGTCTTGATTTTTTCACGCAAATCGGCAGGCATGTCCGCGTGAACCGACCAGTTGTAATTGAAGTAGGAAGGCGTGGTGAAAAACACATTCACCTCTTGCGTGTTGACCTTGTTTTCAGCCACAAATTTCTTCCACACCGTGATGTCGAGTGCTGCAGCGTCCACCTTGCCGCTGACCACAGACGCGATGGTCGCGTCGTGTGCGCCGCTGTAGGCAATACGCTTGAAGTCTTTTTCGGGTTCGATATTGGCTTGCAGCAAAAAGCTGCGCGGCATCAGGTGACCGGACGTGCTACTTTGCGACCCAAAAGAAACCTGCTTGCCTTTCAAGTCGGCCAAGCCCTTGATGCCTGAGTTGGTTTTGGCAATGAACACCGATTGAAATTTGGTGTCCTCTTCGCGTTGTGCCAACGGCACGACTTTGCCACCCGAGCGGATACTGGCCTGAACAAAGGTGAATCCACCAAACCAGACCAGTTCCACCTTTTTGTTGACCAGCGATTCAACCGCTGCGGGATAGTCGGTGACGGGCGTGAATTGCACCTTCATGCCCAGTTGCTTTTCCAGGTACGTGGCCAGGGGTGTGAACTTGCGAACCTGCTCGGTGGCTGCCTCTTCGGGGATGGTGGTCACTCGGAGGGTTGTTTGAGCTGACGCTGTCGACATGCACATGACAGCCCAGGCACACGCATGGGTCGCGAGAATCAGCCATTGGGAGGCCAGAGAAATCGGCAAGCGTGTGTTGACATGAATATTCATGGAATAAATGTACCCAATATCGGGCAACCTGGCTCAGCGTGGGTTTTGAATCGCTCCCTGGGCCGGTGCAGCCGTTGATAATGCGCTAATTTGGCCGCTGAGTTCAGCGGTCAGCCTGCCGAGGCGATGCGGCCCTGGTCCAGACCATGTAGTTTTTATGAGCAAAGCCTTTACCCGAGACAACAGCGAGACGGATGACGACGATGACGGCGGCGCAGTCCCGTTGCCGCCCTCCGGCAAAAACTACATCACGCCCGAGGGTTATGCGCGCTTGAGGGCCGAGTTACTCGAGTTGATTGACAACGAACGCCCCCGCATCGTCGAGATCGTGCATTGGGCGGCCAGCAATGGCGACCGTTCGGAAAACGGCGACTACCTCTACGGCAAGAAGCGCTTGCGTGAGATCGACCGTCGCATCCGCTTTCTCACCAAGCGTCTGGAGATTGCCGAGGTGGCCGATCCACGTCTGCACCACGGCAGCGATCAGGTCTTTTTCGGGGCCACGGTCACCTATGCCGATGCGCGCGGCCAAGAGCGCACCGTCACCATCATGGGCATCGACGAGGCCGACAGCCTGCAGGGACAGGTGAGTTGGATATCGCCCATTGCTCGAGCACTGCTCAAGGCTCGCGTCGGAGACGAGGTTCGACTGGTCACACCACAGGGCGTGCAGGAAATCGAGGTGCTGGACGTTCGCTACCCTGTCTGAGCCGGGGTCAGTTCAATCCGCGTCGGCGTGGCGGGTGGAGATGACGCGACGCGCTTGGGTGACCGAGGGCGTTCGCCGCAGGGCCTTGAGCACAGCTTCCAAGTGCGCCAAATTGCGAACCGACACCACGAAGCGCAGATCGATCGCGTCTTGACCACTGACCTCATCCACCATGTTGACCAGGGTGATGTCGGCCTCAGCCTGCGCGATGGCGGCCGCCACCCGTGCCAGCACCCCCTTGCCATTGCTCACCGTGACCAGCAGTGGCGCTTCGAAAGCGCGCACAATTTCTTCCGACCACTCCACGCCGATGAAGCGCTCACGGTCCTTGTGCAACAGACGCTGTCCGACCGCGCAGGAGCCGGTGTGCACCACCAGACCTTCGCCTCGACCCAGGTAGCCCAGGATGGGATCGCCCGGAATCGGGTGGCAACAGGGCGGGTATTTGACCGACGCATTCTGGCTGCCATCGAGCGCCACACTGCCTTGAGATACGGTCTCGTGCGCGGTGAAGCGCTCTTTGCTCATCAAGAGTGGATCCGGCTTTTCGCCCAACTCAGCCAGGAGCACGGTCAAGCGCTTGGCCACAATGCTGGCCACTCGTTTGCCCAGGCCGATGTCGATCAACAGTTCGTCGCGGTGACGACTGCCGGTGAAACGCAGCAAGCGGTCCCAGGTGCTTTGGTGGGCCGAATCTTGCGCGGGCAAATGTTCGATACCTTCCGCACGCAGGGCCTGAGCGAGCAGTTTTTCGCCCAGCGTGAGGGATTCGGCGTGGGCCATGGTCTTGAGGTAGTGCCGAATTTTGGAACGGGCTCGGCCAGTGGTGACGAACCCCAGCCAGGCCGGGTTGGGAGCAGCCACGGTG
>Ga0255094_1000576_pt1 | contig 18539 bp, 19 predicted proteins | sample Colum_Law_RepB_8_2_FD_188434 | JGI IMG/M metagenome (GOLD analysis project Ga0255094, IMG submission 188434) | Freshwater microbial communities from Columbia River, Oregon, United States - Colum_Law_RepB_8d | ecosystem: Environmental > Aquatic > Freshwater > River | place: USA: Oregon...
AATATATTCCGCATGCCGGCTGTTTCCGGGAGGGCTTCCGGGCGCCGGAACTGCGCGAGGCGGGCATCCCGATCACGCTGTTTCCGGTGACATCGTTCGTCAACGCGTCGCTGTGGCAGGGTGCCTGGGCGCTGCGGAGCTATGTCCGGCGGCATGGGATTGTGCTGGTACACGGCTTCGATGTCCCGGGGAGCATCTTCGGCGGACCGGCGGGACGGCTGTGGGGGCTGCCGGCGGTGGTGACCAGCATGCTGGGCTCGCGCGATCTGATGAGCGCCAAAGAGCGCCGGATGTTGCGGTTTTCCGACAGGACGGCGCACCGGGTGATGGTGAATGCCGAGGCCACGCGGCGGCATCTGATCGACGACGAGGGCGTGCCGGCGGAAAAGATCTTCGTCAATCACAACGGCTACGACCCGGCAATTTTCCACCCCGGCGAGGTGGGCGCACGAAAACCGGAGGCGCTGGCCGGGGCGGAACTGGTGATCGGCATTGTCTGTGCGCTGCGGCCGGAGAAGAACGTCTCGCTGCTGGTGGAAGCCTTCGCGCGTGTGCGGCGCCCGGGCGTGAAACTGCTTATTTTGGGCAGCGGGCCGTTGCTGCCCGCTTTGCAACGGCAGATTGCCGAGGGTGGTTTGGCGGCCGATTGTATTCTGGAGCCGGCCCGGCCCGATGTGGCCGGGTGGTTCCGGGCCATCGATATTTTTGTGCTGCCCTCGGTGTCGGAGTCCTTTCCGAACGCGCTGCTGGAGGCGATGGCCAGCGGATGCGCGTCGGTGGCGACACGGGTGGGCGGGATCCCGGAGTTGATTGACGACGGCCGGAACGGGCTGCTGTTCACCAACCACAGCGTGGAAGAGCTGGCCGGGTGTCTGGAGCGTCTGATCACCGGCGCGGACCTGCGCCGTCGGTTGGGCGAAGCGGCGGCGGCAACGGCGCTGGAGCGATTCCCGATCAGCCGCTACTGCCAGCGGATGGAAGATTTCTACGACAGTCTGCTGATCAAGGCCGGCTATCCCTCCCGGTAAATCCGGTAGAGATCGAGGATGGCCCGCAGAAAATCCTTCGGGCGGAGTTTGGAACCGGCGACATCCTCCCAGGCGTAGAGAGGGAACTCATAAATGAGCGATTCGACCGTTTCCCGGCGTACAGTGGGCAGCCGGAGGTAGCGGGCGATGAGCTCCACGTCGAACACCCAGGTGGCCCGAAAGCGATCGGCGAGGATCTGCCCCAACTCCGGGGTGACGCGGAAAAGTTTGGCGCCGCACTGGGTGTCATAGATGGGCAGGCGCAGCACCAGGGAGGCGGCGGTGGCAAAGATACGCCCCAGATAGTGGCGCATGGGCCGGCGGCGGATATCCCGGCCGAGCAACTTCACGCGGGCGCCGAAGATGAATTGGAGCTCTGCGCGCTTTTCCATGATGGCGAGCAGATCGTGAATCGCCGACAGCGGCGTGGCCAGATCAGCATCCCAAAAGCCAACAATTGTGGCCTGATGTTGCTGGATGGCGGCCAGCATGCCGGCGCGAACGGCCTCCGCCTTGCCGCCGTTGGCGGGAAGATCGAGCACCGTGTGCGTGGTGGAGCCAGCGCACAGCTTGCGCAGCACCTCCAGAGTGGCATCGCGACTGCCGTCGTTCACAAAAAGAAAACGAATATCCGGCGAGTTCCGCATGAATTCCTGGAATGCGGGGACAGGCAACCGGTTCGCTTCGTTGTAACAGGGAATGACGATGGTAGCTGTCATGCGGGTGTTTCCCATCTTATCGCGCACCTTTTCTCGCGTCCTCCTTATCTGGCCCGGCGGGCCCGGAAATCCGCCTACTTCTTCTATCGGGGGTTTCCTGGAACTCCTGCAGCAAAACAGCGCGAGAAATCAAACGGAAAACGGGTGCGCTATTCTATCTCTTTGTTTATCAAGCGTATAAACCGGGAGATCGGGGTTGGCCTGCTTGTCTTTGCCGCTCTGGTGGCGGGGCTGCAATGGCATCGCGGCGCTTTTGGTGCCGAATTTACCGCGCAACCGGACGAGGCGGCGCACTTTGTCACCAGCCTGATGGTCCGGGACTATTTGAGCGAATTTCGCTCCTGGCCGCCGCCGGCGCCGATGCCCTGGGCGGGGAACTATTATTTGCACTATCCCAAGGTCGCGCTGGGACATTGGCCGCCGGGTTATTACATGATGCAGGCGGCCTGGTGGCTGGTATTTCCCATCGGCCGGTTCAGCGCCATGTTGTTGAATACGGCGATGGCGGCGGTGGCGGGCGCGCTGTTGCTGGCTATGGCCCGGCGGATTCGCCCGGGATGGCCGGCGGCGATCATTTGCGTGGTCATGCTGGCGGCTCCGGTGACGCGGTGGGCGGCCGCGGAAACGATGGCGGATCTGCCCAGCCTGCTGTGCGGCCTGCTGGTTCTGTACTGTCTGGCTGGGCTGCTGCAGGCGCCGGCGGCGTGGATGCTACTGCGGTTGGGCCTGGCCGTGTTCTGGGCGCTGATGGTGAAGGGCACGGGCGTGGCGCTGCTGTTGGGCCCGGTGTTGGCCGTGGCGGGCGGCGGCGTGTGGAGACGTTTGGATTGGCGCTGGCTGGTGGCTCCGGGGGTAGCGGGAGGCGCGGCGGTGGCGTGGTTTTTGTATCAGAATTCAGTGTTGAACCGCAATGTGCTGGCCTGGGGCGGGGTGGGCTCGCGGATTCCCTGGTATCCGGGGTTTTCGCTGGAGTTGGCGGGTCCGGGGTTGGCGGCGCTGGCGATCGGCGGCGCGGTGATCGCCGTGCGGCGCGGGCAACCGGAGGCATGGGCGGCTTTGGCGGTGGCCGTGTCGATCTTCGTTACTTCGTATTTCGTTCGGGCGATGCAGGAGTTACGGCATTGGATTGTCCTGCTGCCGGCGCTGCTGCTGCTGGCTCTGGTGTTTTATGCGTGGCTGGAGAAGCGGAGCAAGCTGGCGCCGTTGACCGCGTTGGCGGCCGTCTGTTTTTTCCCGTTCCATATTCCGGCCCTGCAACCGGTGGGGTTTGCCGAACTGGCGTCGCGAGTCAAACTGCCTTCCCGGATGTTGATCTCCTCCGCCGACGGCTGGCCGGAGGGGAGTTGGATTGCTGAAATCGCGTTGCGTGAACCGCGTCCGGGCAGCACCATTGTGCGGGGAAGCAAGCTGTTCGCCCAGGCCGGCTGGAACACGAAGCCGTACCGGCTGCTGACCCAAACGGCGGAGGAGATGGAGCGGGCGATGGATGAGGCTGGTGTTGAGACGGTGATTCTCCATACGCCCAGCGTGCGTGAACCGGTGGCGCACCATGTGCTGTTGACCGCGCTGCTGCGGGACAATCCGCGCTGGAGGAATTGCGATCAGGCGGGGCAGCTTTCGGCGTACTGCCGGGTGGGGCCGGCGCACTATCCGCGGAAACCGGTGCGGATTGATCTGCGGGAGCGGATGGGATCGGTGATTGAGGAGAAGCCGGAGTAGGGGGTGTATGGTTAGTACGACATAAAGGACGTTATGTTGTAGTAATTTTCGGACGAGCGTGGTAGGGTCGGCTGCATGAGGAAACCTCACCCAACAGGAATGACAGCTTGACTCGTCACATGGGAGTGGTCTGGCGATCATGCGAAACGGGCGAATAGGGTAGCGGCGATCTTCAACCCGCGAGTTGGCAAAGACCGGGTCCGTGAAGTTGTGGAGTTCATTTACGTATCCGCCGAATACTCCTTAAGCGAGCGCATGAGCTGCACAATAGACCGAAAGCACAACCCGTATCCCGCAAAGTTTGGACAACTGAATGGCGGTGCTTGGGGGGTAGAAATTACTTGCGGCCACAACCCTTATCTGTACGCGCGACTGGTCGATGATCTGATAGTCGAGGCCGACGCACATGGCCATGAAAAACCCTCGTGGAAAGAACGTGACCGCCCGAAAGGAAACCGAACTGATCCCTCTACCCATGAGGAATCGGTAGACAGTTTGAGTGAGCGAAGCCGATGACGAAGCTGGTTGCTCTCGAAGATCGTCACCTCCCGGTACTGATCAGCGACGCCGGCGAACCCGCCGCCCGGCGCTTCCTCGAATTCTTCACCGTCAACATCCGCAACGCCAACACCCGCGCCGCCTACGGCCGCGCCGTGGGAACGTTCATGCAGTGGTGCCAGGATCACGGCATCAGCCGCCTCCAGGACGTGCAGCCTATCCATGTGGCGGCCTACATCGAGCAGATGCAAAGTAGAAACGCCGCGCCGACCGTCAAGCAGCACCTGGCCGCGATCCGCATGGTCTTCGATTGGCTGGTGACCGGCCAGGTGATGCCGACAAACCCGGCGCACGCCGTCCGCGGCCCGCGCCATTCGGTCAGCAAGGGATCAACACCGGTGCTATCCTCCGCGGAGGCCAGCCAGCTACTCACCACCATGGACGTCGCCAGCGTCGTGGGCCTTCGCGATCGCGCCATCATCGCCGTCATGACCTACAGCTTCGCGCGGGTTGGCGCGGTTGTCGGCCTGCGCGTCGAAGACTACTTCCCGCAAAAGCAACGCTGGTGGCTGCGGCTGCGCGAGAAGAACGGCAAAGTCACGGAAATGCCGTGCCACCACAAGCTGGATGAATACATGGACGCGTATCTGACGGCGGCCGGGATCAGGGAAGACCGCAAGGGGCCCCTCTTTCGCGCGGCGATTGGCAGGACGAAAACGCTCAGCAATCGCGCCCTCTCCCGGACCGATGTTTGGTACATGATCCGCCGGCGTGCAATCGATGCCGGCATTAAAACCGCGATCGGCTGTCACAGCTTCCGCGCAACGGGAATTACCGATTACCTGACCAACGGCGGGCGCATCGAAGTTGCGCAGCGCATGGCCGGCCATTCGAACGCGAAGACAACCGGCCTCTATGACCGGCGCAGCGATGATGTCAGCGTGAGCGAGGTCGAGCGAATCGGAATTTGAAACCCGTTCCTATTTAGGAAATGGGCTTCTCTCTCTATCTGGGGGTCACTCCTCCAATGGTCAAAAATTGCACGCTAAGCCTTGGGAGCGCTCCTGACGCGCAACAACCGTATCACTGAGGTCCGGCTAACCCCAAGTTGCTTGGCGATGGCCCGCTTGCTCAGTCCGTCCTTACGAAGCTGTTTCATCTCCGGGATCAACTTCCCAGCGGTTTGTGGGCGCCCATGCGGTTTGCCGTCCTTGTCTTGCCTGATCGATTCCCGCCTTCACGCGATCCCGCAGAATATCCCTTTCGAATTCGGCGAACACCGCCAGCATCCCCGCGAGCGCGCGGCCGCTGGGAGTCATCAGGTCCAACGCTTCGGTCAATGAGACGAAGCCCACGTCGAGCGCAGTCAACTCCTGAAAGGTGCTGACCAGATCCACCAGCGACCGTCCCCATCGATCCAGCCGAGTTCTCCCGCCAGCCAAGCCTTGGCGAGTCCCCATTGGCGGAGGACGGTCCGCTCGGACACACCCAGAAACACCGAGACCTCTTCCACGCTCAAGCCACCAAAGAACCGGAGTTCCACGATGCGAGCCTGGTTCGGATCGAGCTGCGCCAGCGCTGTCAATGCGTCGTCCAGCTTGACGACATCCACTCCTCGGTCAAACAACGGGAAGGCAGCCTCGTCAAACACCCCCAAGTTCGCGGCTCTTTTCCGGCCGCCCGCCCGCGCGCGTGCGCATCCATCAACCGGCGCATCACTGTGGCGGTGAAGGCGAAAAACTAGACCCGGTCCCGCCAATCGCTCTTCGGATCGTTGGCGAGTTCCAGAAAAGCTTCATGAATGAGTACGGTGGGGGTGAGGGTCACTCCGCTGTTGGGACGCTAGTGATGTCGGGCGAGGATCCGCAACTGGCCATATATCGACTCGAAGAGCTCGTCCGAAACAGATTCGTCTCCGGCTCCCCAGGCGCGCAGCAAGACAGTGATGTCGCCCCCGGCCATGCTCGATAGCATAACGGAAGATGTGGTCCTAACGTGGCTGGTTCGACGGGTGGATACTGTGCTACTTCACGGGCGGAACGACCTTGTCATTCCCTGGGGCACCGTGGTGCAGTTGACTGTCGCTATCGGCGTGAACATCCCAAAGGACAATCGACGTTTCCACCTGTTCGCCGGAGGTCTTCTGACAGGTTGCTGACAGGACCACCGCTCCATCGTCTTTGCGCACCCCCACCTTCATGCCCGTGCACCTACTATGAAGCGTGGCAGGGCCAGGACCAGCGCCGAGGCGCGGCCTTCCTTGTTGTAAGAACCTCTCAGCTCCGCGTAGGATTATTCCACGCGGGTCTTGTTATCGCTCTTCAGGCAGGAGGCCGCCACAACCGGAGTACCTGCCGAGTCGACGCCATACTGGATGTTTTTGCAGGTCATCTAGAACGTGCTCGGTTCCTGGGCGAGTGCGGCACCGACAAAGATCACTGAGGCAAGGGCACCCGTTCGTCGCCTTGTTCGGGAAAGAGCCGGTTTGACGCTCATAGTTTCCAGCAGGGGCTCCACGGCACCATATATCCATACTGGGAAACGTCTCTTCGAAAGCGACAATTCTGACCAGGTATTTTTCGGAAACTGCGCCCCTCGGTCGAAAGTTGGGATTCTCCCCGTCGGCCCCACTGACTCAAGAAAATAATTTCGCTTTCCGTGGCACCTTTCGAAAGCGTTCCGCCAGTATCTATGTGGAGCCGGACGCCCAGAGACACTGGCCGGCTGCTCCGGACCGTCTGCAACATTCGCAGCGGGGACCACAAGAGGAGAATCGAGAATGTTTTTCACGAAGTCCGCAGTCGCACCAATCCTGGTGTTCGCCGGTATCTGCGTTGGAATGGCCCCATCGGCCCAGGCGCAGGTCATCGGCAAGGCATATGTGTGGGGAGTCACGACGAAGGCGGGAGCCGGAGAGAAGTTTACACCGTCGCGAGGCAGTTCGGTCGAGACCAGTGTTTTCCAGGTCAGAAAAGAATCTGAGCGTCCTCAGTGGGGTCTGCGATCGGGCAAGAACGAAGATCAGACAATCGTCAAGAATGCCGACAATCAGGCGATGTTCTTTCTGACCGGACTCGATAATGATACCCGGGCGCTGCTGAAGCGATCCAAAACGAAGCTGGGCGGCCCGGTCAACCGAAACGGCAAACCGTTCGATGGTCCGCTGGTGGTGGGCGACGTTTGCGATATCTACAAGCAGCCTTCCGGCGGCGGAACCCTGTTTACGTTCGGCCCATGCCGCCGTGGTAACCAAGAGGTTGCCACTTTCACGTTTACTGTGAAGTAACAGGAAGTTCGTCGACGTCTTGAACCTGAGCCGCGACGGCAAGCAGTCGAGCGGCAAGAACCAAATCGGCACGATCACTACGGGTACTAAGTAACCAGCCTCCAAGCGGTTCGGAGAATCCGAAGCGGCGCATCCATTCGCATGGGGTGCGCCGCTTTCCTTCGTTAGGTTGGGTTTCGGAATGCACACGCCCCGGAGAATACTGGGTAAGACGCTCTGACATTGGAACAAACTTGTGCTGGCATCGGAACGTCTCGGGGGAGAGGAACAACGTGAAGTGAAATCAAGCCAAGGCGCCAGCGATCACTGGAAGCACGTCTGCGAACTCTCTTCGCGCCTGCTCGATTCCCCGAAATCCGAGTGGGACTCCATTCTAGACCGTGAATGCGGCGAAGACGGCGAACTTCGAGCCCAAGTGCTCGAGGTCTGCAGCAACTACTCCGAAACCGACGAGTTCTTCGGCGCACCCGTCGTCTCCCCCCTGACCGAACGCCGAAGATTGCGCCGATGAGGTGTTCAACCGGTTGGGCGAGTTGCGGGACCGCACGCACGAGAATCAACGGCATCGCGCAAGCGGCCTGAATCTCGTGGTTGCCGCCATCGTGCTTTGGAACACGGTCTACCTGGAGCGCGCGGTCGCCGCGATCCGCGAAACCGGGCAGGCAGTGTCCGACGAGACTCTCGCCCACCTGTCACCGTTGAAATGGGAGCACATCAACCTGACCGGCGACCACCACTGGAGAAAGGATGCTGGGCTTCGAAATGGCAAGTTGCGTCCGCTCAGGGTCGGAAAACCAGGCCTGATTTCTTAACGTGCAATTTTTGACCATTGGAGGAGTGACCCCTTCTGTATCTGCCTGGAACTTCGACACTGGCGATAAGCGAGCGAACGGATCATCGCCCGGCAGGAGACTTTCTCAGCCACTGTTCAAACACATAGATATACCAAAGCGGATTCGAGGCGAAGCCCTTCGCTGCCGCTTCCGCCAGGTACTTTCTCACCGCAGCAGCATCAATCCAACCCTCACGGGCGGCATGCGAATCCCGCAGCAACTCCTCAAAGTGAGGACGCCACCGTCCGGCCAGCCAGCGCCCCACCGGGATGCTGAATCCGCGTTTCTTCCCCTTGGCAACCCGCTCGCCGATCCTCCGCCGGGAGATCTCCCGTAATACCGCTTTCAATGTTCCTCCCCGCAGCCGGACATCATACGGCAGCGACTGGGCGAAGTTCCACAGCTCCTGATCGAGAAAGGGGGACCGCGCCTCCAGCGCGTAACGCATCGCGCCCCCATCCACTTTCGTCAGGTATTCACCGACAAAGCGATGCATGCGTGCGTACGAAATATAGTCGCCCAGAATGGTCTGCGCCGATTCCGGCGTCACCGGCGTATTGCGCTGATCCACTCTGGCCCCGGCGAGCAGCGGACCCAGCAGGCCATGTTCGTGATACCGGGGCAGGCCGTCGTGGATGCCGATCACCGCGCCGAGTCCGCCACTGGCATAGTCGAGGAAGTGGGCGGCGCGCCGGAACCGCTCGGGCAGGTGGTCGCGGCGGCCGCCCTTTGCCTTCCAAAACCAGGGCAGGATGCCCTTTTGCGCCACTTTCTGCGCCAAGTAGAAGTTCTTGTGTTCTGGATAACCGAGGAAACAATCGTCGCCACCATCGCCGGTTAACAGTACGGTGGCCGAGGGCTTGATCGCCTTTGAAACGCGCAGCATTCCGAGCGCGGATGCGCACGGAAACGGCTCTCCATAGGCGTCGATGAGATCCCCCAGATCGGGCTCATCGCCGGACCGCATGTCCACAATTTCGTGCGCGATGCCGAGTTGTCTGGCAGTCGCCACGGCGTCGGGGGTTTCGTCCCAGGGGTCGCCCGGGGTTCCGACAGTGAAGGCTTTGATGTTGCCGCCCAGTTTAGCGATCGCCCAGCAGACCAGGCTCGAATCGACGCCGCCCGATAACAACGCGCCAACCGGGACATCAGCCTCCAGACGCAGTTTGACGGCTTCCAGAAAGAGCCGTTCGGTTTCTTGTATGGCATCCTCGAAGCTGATCGCGCCGCTGGGCCGCGCGGTAGCCTCCTGCCAATAGACACGCTCGCTCAGCTTGCCATCGGAAAATTCAAGAATCGTCGCCGGTGGAACTTTGTGGATACCGGTATAGATGGTACGCGCTTCGGTGATGAAGCCGAACTCGAAGAACTCCGCGACGGCCTTGGGATCCACGCCACCTTCGCCGAATCCAGCCGATGCCAGCGCGCGGACAGTGGACGCGAAAGCCAGCGTCTTGCCCTGCAGCGCATACACGAGCGGTTTCACACCTAGCCGGTCCCGCAACAAGAACAACTTGCGTAGCCGGTGATCCCAGATCGCAATTGCAAACATGCCGCGCATCCGGGAGACAAGCTTGTCGATGCCCCAAGCCTTGTAGCCATGCAGGATCACTTCTGTATCGGAGTTACTTTTGAAGTGGAAGCCAGCAGATTCCAGGTCGCGCCGCAGTTCGTGGAAGTTGTAGACGGCGCCGTTGAAAACAAGTCCGATCTCGCGGTCCGGCGCAAGCATCGGCTGGCGGCCAAGGTCGGAGAGGTCAAAGATCGAGAGCCGGCGGTGCCCAAAAGAAGTGTGCGCAGCAGGCCACGATTCCAGGCCTTCGGCATCTGGTCCCCGCCCCGCAAGGTCGGCGTTCATTTTCGCAACGAGGAGTTCGCTGTCTTCTCGACCGACAACGCCGGAAATTCCACACATAGGTTGAGGGTAGCGTGATCATGTGCATGCCGCCAATCCCTTTCCTGCGAAGGCAGAGAAACAGGCAACCTCCCTGGGGATGTCTAACCAAAGCTATGAGGCCCCGTACCCAGCTGCCGCCGTAGCTTTCGAAAATAGAATGGCGGAACGTCTATTGGCGGTTCACTAGACACCCTTCAACACAGGATCTACTCAACCAGCCGGCCACGCCTGCGGTTTGCGGAGAAACGTCTTTAGGCAGGGGGTTACTGCCCTTCTTTCCGGCGGAGATACACTTCATACTCCGCCTTCCGATACGCCAGCCGGTAACCGTCCAGCCGGCCGAAAATCCGTTTCATATCCGCGGGCCGTTCCGTTTTCCAGGCCTCATAGGCATCCCGGTAGAGATTCTCGACAATCAGCACATCCGGCTGCGGGCTGCCACGCAGGCCGATATAGGGATCGTCCTTCAACCGGGTGTCGAAATCAAAGGAATAGAGCAACGCGGCGCTGCCGGCAATGCGGGACTCCGGCGCCGTATTGGCCCGGACAAATTCCACCATCGCCAACTGTTCAGCGCGATAGGAACGGGTGTAGGCCTTCAGGAAAATGCCCCCCGTATCGAGACCGGCCAGCAGGACCAACCCGGCGGCGAACGCCGGACGGAGCCGCGGGTTCTGTTCCCACCCATCGGCCACCCAGACGGCCAGCAGCGACGCATAGATCGGGATAATGTGGATCAGGTAATAGCTCAGCTTCTGGTTGAACACCGACATGCCGGCGAAATAGACGGCCAGCAACACCAACAACAACCGCACCGGTTGCTGGGATCGCAACCGGCGATGGGCCAGGCACGCGGCCACCGCCCCCACATAAGCCAGCAACGTCACGCCTTTCAACACGGACGTGCCGCGGGTAATCAGGCCAAATGCCACCAGATAACGTTCCCGGATCTCGGCCCAGATAATGGCCAGCGGATTCAACGTCTGCGTCCACCGGCTATTGGTGCCGTTGGTGTGCATCTGTTGATAAAACGCCTCATAATCCAGGGAAATATAGAAGCCCCAGGCCGCCGCCGTCACCAGATACGGCGCCGCCGCCGATAGGATCACCGGCCAGCGCCACATCCGCCGCCCGTCGAACCACAGCATCAACGTGGCCAGCGCCAGCGCATGAAAAATCCCGTTGGGATGCATCATGCCACTGGCGGCAATGCAGGCGTTGGCCACCAGCATCGCCAGCGGCAAATTCCGCTCCCGAAAATGCACGTAGGACGCAAGCGCCGCCAGCCCCAGAGCGGCGCAGGCCAGATCGGGCCGGGCGAAGGCGGCATTGTCGATAAAGTGAAAGCTGCAGGCGAGCAACCCCGCGGCCAGCGCCGGAACGGCGCGCGCGGGCGTCGCCGCCGGGAACAACCGCGCCAGGAACACGTACAGGCTCAACAACGCCACCGGATGCCAGAACAAGGTGAACAGCCGCGCCGTGAACAGCGTGGCCGGTACCAGTTTCAACCACAGCGCCTGCCCGAGCAGGAACAGCGGCATCACCCAGTAGGTCCGCTGGTCGATGCGCGTCAATCCGCTGCCGGCCGTTTCGATCACCGTCGTTCCCAGGAAGCCGTGCCGGGCCAGATTATAGGAGGCGCTCGAAAACCAACCCTCGTCGCTCCACGGCGTGCGGTGAAAGGCATCGGTGGCGGCGGCGACAAGGGAAAGCAGGATCACCGCTCCCAAAAGATATCGCCAGTGGCGCAACATTCTCTCCATGCCGATCACTTTCCCTTTCCCGGCGCCGGTTGCGCCAGACAGGCCGCCGTCCCGCCGCGCAGGCACGCCACACGCTCGGCGACGATACGTGCCATTTCCGCCGCGCCGCGATCGGTAAAGTGAACGAAATCGGCGAAGTACTGCCGGCCCACCGGCATGCGCGCCGCTACATCAGCCAGCGCCACGCCTCGCTCGGCGGCGACGCGGCGCATAGCGTCATTGGCCCGGTTCTCCATGTCCAGAAAGCCGTTCTCGCGCAGCATCGGGAACCCGCGCCGCCAGAGGGTGAGCCATTCGCGTACATCATCCTCGACGTGCTTTCCAAATAGCGTGGCGTGGGTGACCAGCACCGGTTCCACGCCGGCTGCGCGTAGATCGTCGATGATGCCGCGCAAATCGTCGGCATAGAGCGTGATAATCCGCTCCGGAACCCGGTCGAAGACCTCTTTCTGGGCCGCCTCGGCCTTGGCCACCTGCCGGATCCGCAACCAGTTCTGCATCCGCTCCGGCATCACGCGCTTGATCACGGTTTCCACCCGCGCCTGAATCCGCAGTTGGACGCCATCGGCAGCCGGCAGATGGACAGTCTTCTGCTCCTCCGGAGCCACATCGCGAAACAGATACGCCGTGGGACTGGAATAGATCACCATCACGCGGGGTTTGGTATAGGCGAGCATGGCCGGCAGATGCCGCCGCGTGGTGGACACCAGCAGCCCCGGCCAGGCCAGGTTGTCGACGGCGATCCGCACTCCGCCGCCCGGCGCATTCAACTCGCGCTCCAAATGCCGCGGCCACTCCTGCCCCTCGCTCTCAAACACACCGAACGTCTCGGAGGCTCCCGTCACCCCAACGTGCCACAGCGCCGGGTCCGGTTCCGGAGAGCGGAAGCCGCCGCCATTCAATTTCCACTTCAGATACTGCCCGTGCGGGCGCCCGCGCTGGCCCAACTGGTCATGGACCCACAGCGAATTGTGGTTATAGTTCCGCCACGGGCTCGCCCCGTAGGTGACGCTGTCATCCACACGCGCGCAAATCTCCAGCGCCGCCAGCGCCAGCAGCGGCCATGTCGCGAATCGAATCCAGGTAGAAAGACGTGCCATTAAAACTGAAAGTAGATGAACGATTGCGGCACTCCGCCGCGGAAAATGACGAAGTAGGCAAAAACGCTGTAACAGACCACACGCGCCTCCGCCGGCAGCCAGCGGAAGGAAAGAAAGTCCAGCCGGCCGCTCAAATACTGCACCCACTGCACCGCCAGCAACGGCAGTACAAACGGCGCCAGCCGCCACGCCAGGTCCGGGTCGTACCCGCCCAGCGGATCAGCCAGCGAACGGGTCATCCCGATCACCTGTTCGAGCGAAGTGGCGCGGAACAACAGCCACCCGTAACAGGTCAGATGGAACATGACCGCCACGCGCACAGCACGCGACAGCCCTTCCCCCCAAGCGCCGGGCCAGCTGAAGAGACGGTCCAGAAACGGACTCGCCAGCCGGTGAGAGACCAGCAGCGCGCCGTGGTAGAAACCCCACAGGATGAAATTCCAGGCCGCGCCGTGCCAGAAACCGCCGATGATCATGGTCAACATCAGGTTGCGGTAGGTTCGCCCCGCCGTGCCCCGGTTGCCGCCCAGCGAGATATAAAGATAATCCCGCAGCCAGGTGGACAAACTGATGTGCCAGCGCGTCCAGAACTCCTGCGGGTTGGTGGCCCAGTAGGGCAGGTTGAAATTCAACACAAACTCGAAGCCCATCAATTTCGCCACGCCGCGAGCGATATCGGTGTACCCGGAGAAATCGCAATAGATCTGGACCGCGAATGCATAGACCGCCATCCAGGCCGGGAATCCGGCCACCGCGGTCTGTCCGAAAGTCCGGTCCACCAGCGGGGACAGATTATCGGCCACATAGACCTTCTTGAAGAATCCCCAACAGATCAGATGCATCCCATCCACCCAATGCTGCCGCGTCACCTGGCGCGGATTCATCACCTGGCTCAGCAAATTGTTGGCCCGCTGAATGGGGCCGGCCACCAGATGGGGAAAATACAAAACACAGAGAAGAAAATCGCTGAACCGGTTGGTGACATGCAGATGACCGCGATACACGTCGATCGTGTAACTCAACGCCTGGAAGGTGTAAAACGAGATTCCCACCGGCAGAATGATCTGCAGCGTCCAGGGTGAAACATGCCAGCCCGCCGACTCGGCCAACAAGCGGAAATTGTCCTGGAAGAAATTGTAGTACTTGAAAAAGCCCAGTAACCCCAGGTTGGTCACCAAACTCAGTTGCAGATACCACTTGCGGGCCGCGTTGGGCTCATTCCGGGCCCAGGAGGCATCCATGCGAATGGCGCAAAAATAGTCGATACAGGTGGATGTCAACAGCGGAAACAGGAATCGCCAGTCCCACATGGCATAGAAAAAACAACTCGCCGCTAATAGAAAACGGTTCTGGCCCCGATGCGGCAAAAGAAAATATACGCACAAAACAATCGGGAGAAAAATCAGGAATTCCAGCGAATTGAATAGCATACCGTCGAGAGGAGTCAGTCCGGGGGGCAGCCGAAGTCCGAGGATAGCAGATCCGGTCCCTTTTCCCTCTATCGGCAGGTTCTTTCCACCCATACATAGTCTTTCCCGCCCCGGTAGCGGTAGCATGGTCAAGAATGAAAATACTGTGGGTGAAGGCCGACTTCCTACACCCGACTAATCGCGGCGGCCAAATTCGGACATTGGAAATGCTGAAATGGCTGCACCGGAAACATGAAGTTCATTACGCCGGAATGGCCGAGCCCGGGGAGACCGAAGGCCCCGAGCGCGCCGGGGAGTACAGCTCCCGGCACTGGGTGGTCCGGCACTCGGCCCCCAACCGCCGCTCTCCGCGCTTCCTGCCCCATCTGCTGGCAGGGCTGCATTCCTCCGTACCGGTTGCGATCTCTCTTCGTAAATCGCTGGAAATGAAAGAGTTGATCTCTCGCCTGGTCGGGGAAACCCGTTACGACAGTGTGGTCTGCGATTTCCTCACGCCCGCCATCAACCTCCCCTCGCTCCAGCAGGCCGTTCTGTTTCAGCACAATGTGGAAACGATGATCTGGCGGCGCCACGCCGAACAAGCCGCCAACCCGCTGGCCCGTTGGTACTTCGGCAGGCAGGCGCGCGCCATGGAAGAGTTCGAACGCTCGGTCTGCCGCTCGGTGCGGCAGGTGATCGCGGTGTCGGAAACCGACGCCGCCACCATGCGCGGCCAGTTTGGCCTGGGCGAGGTCCCCTGGGTTCCCACCGGCGTCGACACCGCCTACTTCGCCCCCCCGGCCGGCAAAACGCCCGATCCCAAGTTCGACAGCGACCTGCTTTTCCTTGGCTCCATGGACTGGATGCCGAATATCGACGGCGTTCGCTGGTTCGTGGCCGAAATTCTGCCGCGCATCCAGGCGCGCCGGCCCGGTACCCGGCTTACCATCTGCGGCCGCCGTCCCAGCCCGGAAATCGAGCGGCTGGCCAGCGGCAATGAGGGCATTACCGTCACCGGCACCGTGGACGACGTACGGCCCTATCTGTGGGGCTCGCGCCTTTCGATCGTTCCGCTCCGCGTTGGCGGCGGAACCCGGCTGAAGATCTATGAGGCGATGGCCGCCGCCCTGCCCGCCGTTTCCACCACCATCGGCGCCGAAGGGCTCACCTATACCGATGGCCTTCATCTGCATATCGCCGATTCCCCGGAGGCCTTCGCGCAGTGCTGCCTGGACCTCCTGAAGGCGCCCGGCGAGGCAACGGCGATGGGAGAGGCCGCCCGCGCACTGGTCACCGAGCATTTTTCCTGGGAAGGAATCAGCGACCGGTTCGCGTCGATTTTAACCGAGGCTGCGCCCGGCAGCCGATAGGAATATGTGATGGATTCTTCCGCTCGGCCCTCAAACCTCGACAGAAAAGAAGTCCTCCTGGCGGCGGCGCTGCTGGCGGCCATCGTCCTCCGCTCGTGGATCCTGCCCATGTTTTCCAGCCTTTGGATCGACGAATGGGCTACGTTTTTCATTGGCAGCGAAGGCCCGTCGCGGATGACCGCGTTGGGGCAGACGTTTATTTCCGATCAAAGACTGATCAGTCTTGCCGGCTGGCTGGGCATGCAGGTGGTGGGACAAAACGAGTTCGGGTTACGGCTCTACAGCCTCCTGTCGGCGGGCTTCTGCCTGCTGGCCATTTATCAGCTGGGCCGGCGCTGGTTTGGCGCCCGCGCGGCCCTGATGAGCACGCTGCTGTATCCCTGTTTCCTGGCGGTCTATCAGCAGGTGGCCAACGCGCGCGCCTATATGTTGGCCATGGCGTTTTTCCTGGCCGTGCTGTGGAGTGTGGAACTGTGGCTGGAGCGCAAGCAGTGGTTCTGGTTGCTCATCGCCGCCGTCTGCGGTTGTCTGTTGGTAGCAACGCACCTGCTGCAAACCGTTGGACTGGGTTTAGTGGGATTGCGAATCCTGTGGACTGTCCGGCCCTGGACGCAGTGGATATGGCCGGTGGTGGCGCTCGTTCCCGGCCTGGCCATGGCGGCCTATCAGGTACTCTCCAAGCCGCTGGCAAATCTGAATTACCTGCCCATGCCCTCTTTGGTTACCTTCCTGGAAGCGCTGTTTCCGCAACCGGTGGCGGGCCTGCTACTGCTGGTGCTCGCTGGTTTGCTGGGGTTGGGACTGGGACGTTGGACCGGGCCTGTGGATGGGGAATCGGCGGCGGCCTCCCGGATGCGGTATTACGTGCTGGCCGCCTGGCTGCTCCCGCCCTTGCTGGCCTTCGGGTTGACGATTGCCAAGAACACCAGTATCTTCATTCCGCGCTACTATTTCACGGCTTTTCCGGCCGCGGCCTGGGTTTTGGGGTCCATTCTGGCGCGCATCGAACCCTTTCGCTGGCGCGCGGCGGCGATGACGCTGACGGCGGTAGCGTCCTTGGCCATCCTCACCGGATCCGGCTCCCGGCCCAATCCGAACCACGAAAACTGGCGCGAGGCGATCGATACAATTCGTCAATTGCGCACCGACCCAGCCGAGCCGATTCTGTTCAATTCCGGCTTTCTGGAAACGGATTTCCCGCAGTGGCGGGATTTCTACAAACCGGGTGGCGCCTGCCATATCATTTTTAGCTTCTACCGGTTCGACGGCAACTTTATCGGGTTGCCGTATACGAACCACCCGGAGCGGATCGCGGAATTGACGCCGGAGCTGAACGCTACGCTGGCGACCCATCGGCGGATCTGGCTTCTGTCGCGCTCCGCGCGCGGCCCGATGATGGACTGGTTGGACAGCTATCTGGCCGCGCGGGGTTGGCAGGCGAAAAGTATGGGGCGGTTTGAATCGGTCCGGCTCGATCTTCTCGAGCCGGGACCTAACAAACCGTGAGATCGATAATCGGCCGGCCGGCGGCGTTCAGCCGTTCCCGGTCCGCCGCGGGCGGGTTTTGGGCAATAACGATCACCTCGGCCCATTCCATCATGTCGGTAAACCCGGCCATATGCCGTTCAATGTGCGGCACCGCCTTCACGAGAAACTGCCGGTTGGCGCCGTAAATCTGGTCCACCTGGATGTGCCGGTCATAGATTCGCAGATCGCGCCCTTTGCCGATCAGATACTCAATCAGCGATACCACCGGGCTCTCCCGCAAATCGTCGGTGTCTTCTTTGAACGCCAGGCCATAGATGCCAATCCGGCTGGAGGGATGTTCCATCACCCGCGCCGTCGCCCGCCGCAAGTGACTGTCGTTACTGGGCAATACCGATTCGAGCAAGGGCAGATGCAGGTCCATGCGGGAGGCGCGATAGCACAGCGCCCGCAGATCCTTGGGCAGACACGAGCCGCCAAAGGCGAAGCCCGGCCGCAGGTAGGCCGTCGAAATGTTCAACCGGTCGTCTTTGCACAACGTCGCCATGACTTCGGCCCCATCGACTTGCAGACTGGTGCTCAAAGACCCGATTTCATTGGCAAAGCCCACCTTCAGGGCGTGAAAGGCGTTGCAGGCGTACTTGATCATTTCGGCCGTGCGCAGCGTCACCCGCTGCACGTCGGCGCCCAGCGGCGCGTAGAGCGAGGCCACGGCTTCAGCCGCCTCCGCCGAATCGCTGCCGACCACGGTCAGCGAAGGAACCAGAAAGTCTTTGACCGCCGTGCCTTCCCGCAGAAACTCCGGATGGCTGACCACCGTCACCGCCGCGTCGGTCGCAAACACCGGGGCCACGACGTCTTCGCAGGTGCCCGGAAACACCGTGCTGCGGATCACCACCGCCAGCTTCCGCGCCGTCAATCCGTTGGCCTGGCGCGCGGCGGCAATCTCTTCCACCACCCGGCGCAGCTGCTCCAATCCCAGATTTCCATTCTTTTCCGATGGCGTTCCCACGCAGATCAGCGCGATATCGGCAATCTGCAAAGCCTCCGCCACGTTCACCGTCGCCGTCAACTGGCCATTCTGCCGGCCTTGCTGAATCTGTTCCCGTAATCCGGGCTCATAAAACGGGGCGTCGCCCCGCAATACCGATTCCACTTTGTGCGTGTCTTTATCGACGCCAATGACGCGGTATCCCATGGCCGAAAAGCAGGCGGCCGAGACACAACCCACATACCCCATGCCAAACACAGCCAGTACTGGCGATTCTTTCGTTGTTTCGATCGTCGAAGTTTCCAATGCAGTTCCTTCTTGTTTCATCGGAAGATCCCCTGCCGCCCATTACTCCAGCAGCATCTTTTCGGTTATATCCCCGGTGTTTCACGTACTTTTCAAAGTATGTCACGCTTCCCGGAGACTGCTACACTTTCAGGG
>Ga0255094_1000582_pt1 | contig 18431 bp, 12 predicted proteins | sample Colum_Law_RepB_8_2_FD_188434 | JGI IMG/M metagenome (GOLD analysis project Ga0255094, IMG submission 188434) | Freshwater microbial communities from Columbia River, Oregon, United States - Colum_Law_RepB_8d | ecosystem: Environmental > Aquatic > Freshwater > River | place: USA: Oregon...
GTCCAGCGTTGGCGGTGCTCCCAGATCCAGTCACCCAGTTCGTCGGCTGTCGCTCGGGCGAGTGCATGATCATTGTTCGTCACCACGATCACACTGGCTCCCATGTCAGGAACATCGGCCCATGGAAATCCGGTTGCCACGGTGATCGCAAGAACTCCGGGGCGAGATTCCATCGCATGCACGCGTTCCATAAGTTCGCTCATGGGCCAGTTCGCCGTGACCTGACAGATGACATTCCAAAACAGCGGCAGCTGTCGGAGTGCCATCACCGGACGAACTTCCCCGCGCAGGATAGCCACGATCAGGTCGGCTGCCTCGAGACCTCGTTCCGCCATGTCGACATGCGGATAGGTATCAAAGCCGATGATCGTGTCCGCACTGTCGACGCGAAGTTGGGAGTGATTGCCATGCAGATCCTGAGTCACCACGATGGGCCGATCGGGACCAAGATAGGTCCTGACCGCGGCGATGAAGTCACCATCACCGTCGTCGATTCCTTCAACGACCATCGCGCCGTGAAGATCGAGCAGAACACCATCCACAGGTCCATCCGCTTCTTCGGCAAGCTTCAAACGCTGCAGGAACTCCGTCTTCAGACGTTCATAATCCTGTCGAACAATCAGACCGCTGGGATAGGCAAACGTCCATAGCACCGGCACCACTTCAAAGCCGTGCTTCCTGGCCCCATCAATAAATCCGCCCGCGCAGATGTTGGACGACGTAAAACGATCAACAACGGCCTGGCCGCGAAACAGACCAAATCCGGACTCGAAGTCTTTCAGAGTCGTCGGCGTTTTGACAAATGTGCTGGTCTCATGAGAAATTCCACCAATTGCCATTCGCATCACATGCCCCTGGAGTTATCAGACAGAGTTTCAGCCGTGCATGGCGTTCTGCCGTTCGACGAGTCATTCGAGAACTCGGAACACCTGTCAGGAGTATGGTTGGTTTCTCATTCAAGCACCAGGCTGCAGCGAACTTCTGCCTCCTGATTTACGTTGAACTCATTCGGCGATGCTGATGGCAAAAGGAAAGTTCGATCCATCGGAGACAGCGGTAAGCCGCGTCAATCCTGATGCGATCCCAAGGCACTCGTCCCGCGGCGCTGGGTCTGAGATCTTCTCGACAGTTCGCCGCACCGTCCTGGCATTCCCTCGATGGCAGTGGGAGCCCGCCACAATTGCAGGCTCACTCCGTGTGACACACGCTATCTGAGTTCGCTCTAAGGGCTACGGCATGTAGAGAATGCCCGCAAGCTTCCACAGCGATTGCGATTGAGCGCTGGCTTACGACACAAACAAGGAAGACTGGACAAGGACCGACTTTATGCTTCACTTTGAGCCGGGTTCACTTGCTCCAGTCGTCGTTTGCAACGCGGACTATCGAGCGGACTTCGCTTGAGCAAGCTCCTGCATTTCTTCAGCGACATCTGCGGGGTCTTCAAGAAACTGCTTCAGATTCTCTTCAGTGCTGAATAACCACAGACGCTTTCGGAAGAACGCGGCATACTCCAGCTTGCCCATAACTCGCTCTTCGTCGTTCAGCATGGCCACGGAGCAAATCCCGTCGAACAATGGCCAGTATTCATTTGGCTTAGCAAGGAACGTCTGCTTGGCTTCTTCAGAACTAAAGTGCAGCACATGGCCACGATACTTTGTCTGATGACGCGGTGAGCCATCAATGATTTCTCGGCTCTCAACGGCCGTTACCAGGCAATGGCCCTCAAATTCCGGTGCATCCATCACCTCACCGGGCACCATCTTACGTGGCGGTGTTTTAGGTTCTGGCGTCTTCTTCTGGCTCACGGTTGCAAAGAAGTCGTCATCTTCGGCGGCAGGTGTTGACTCATCCACTTCCGCAGTCATCTCTTCTTCCGGAGCTTCGTCAGCAGCGGGTTCAGATGTTTCCTGCTCGGCGACAGTCACAAACTCTGGCTCAGATTCCTGCTCCGTGGCCTCCTCTTCCATTGCTTGCTCTTCCGCAGCTTCTTCAGCCATCGGTTGCTCAGCCTCAATCGCTTCGAATTCCAGTTCCTGCTTCGGTGGACGAGCTTGCGCTGAGACCACGGCAGATGCAGGTCTTGCAATTACGGGTTGCTGCGTCTGTCGTTTGGCCGCAGGATTCTGTGCGACTTGCTGCTGGTTTGACTTTGAGTTCTTGTCCAGCTTCGTCAGGAGGGCTTCAGGGGTCTGAAAGCCAGGGATGCGTTCGATGATCTGCAGTGTCGGAGAGACAACCAGAATGGCTGGAAGTCCCTTGATATCCAGATCGGCGACCAACTGTTTGTGTTCGTCCGCGTCGACTCGTACGGCAACATAATTCTCGTTCACGAACTTCACAACGCGTGGATCAACGAAGGTCGTTTTCTCCATCCGCTTGCAATACATACACCAGTCAGCCGTAAATTCCAGCAGCACAGGCTGTCCCGTTGAGGCCGCCTGTTGCAGCGAACTTTCGATATCAGTGGACCAGGGAATCTCATTCCCGGCGACGAACTGAGTCAAGCTCATCACCACGGCAAGAGTGACGAACGAAATATGGCGTGGCAGGCATTGAAGCGACATCGATGAGCCCCATCCGTTGGGCGTGAAAAACTTAACTCCGTTTTCTGTATCGGACAGGAACCCGCGATTCGTGCGACTGTTCGATGCAAAACAAGGGACATTCCTTAAACCCCGCACAACCTGAACGGATTTGGTTGCGGAGAATTTCGCCGCCGCACCAGCCCATGCGGCAAATACTGCAGCCTTAGCAGATGCTGCGTGCAGTGCGATGAGAACTTCCTACTGTTCATTGTCATCACAGGCGCACAGGTCGAGGAAAGCAGCGATGCCCTGGCAGGCAGACCAGCAGTCTGGTCCTGCTGAAATCAACAACTTCACTCCCACAAAACATGGTGTTCCGGAAACTTGCAGTGCGACGGTGAATCGCCGAGCATGCACGCACAGACTTTGCTCTGCCCGCCATCAGTCGCTTACCCGCCGCTACTCAGGACCTTCTGTATGAACACGGACATCTCCCGACTGGGACTATTGATCGTCGCAACTTTGTTCCTCGATCCGATAAGTCATAAGGCTTATAGCCAGACGAATGAAGTCCTCAACCTGGGAGCTCAGCGAGAACTGTTTATCGACGACAATCTGATTGGCGAGATGAAGAATGTTCAGTTACTGGTGCACCCACCGGTTCGAGAAGACATCGCCGTGACGTGCGATGCACCTTGGGAAGGCAACGGCTGCGGATACTACACCGTGCTGCATGACAAGCAGGAATCGAAGTATCGCATGTATTATCACGCCTGGCAGATTCCGACCGGAATTGAAGCCGGCGGTCCGCTGACGATTGGCTACTTTGAGAGCAGCGATGGGATCAAATGGGATCGCCCGAACCTTGGACTTTGCGAGTTCAACGGTTCAAAAGACAACAATATCATGCTCGACAAAATGGCGGACGGGGGACTCTGCCATGACTTCTCACCGTTTATCGACCCAAACCCCAATGCTCCGCCGGAAGCTCGCTACAAAGCGACCGGAGCTGGGTTTGACTGCATGAAGGGCGTCTGGGCGTATCAGTCGCCCGATGGAATTCATTGGAAGCCAATGAAGGACAAGCCTGTTTTCGACAAGGGCATTTTTGACTCGCAGAATATTTCGTTCTGGTCGACCAAAGAGCAGAAGTATGTTCTTTACTATCGCATCTTTTCTGGTGAGGGAACAACCGGCACTCGTCTGGTCAATCGCGCAGTTTCGGACGACTTTGTGAACTGGACGGATGAGGGCTCAATTCAGTTTCCCGAAGGCGAAGGCCCCGAGCAACTGGCTCAGTTTTACGTGAACCAAATCAAGCCTTACGAACGAGCACCTCAGATTTATCTGGGATTCCCCGCGCGTTACGTGGACCATGGACTGACGGCATCAACTCCGCTTTTGCCGGAATGGAGTCTTCGCGAAAAACGCATGACTGTGGCACCGCGTTATGGGACGGCGGTGACAGATTCGGTGTACATCACCAGTCGAGATGGCAAGACGTTTCGTCAGAGCAACGATGTGTTCCTGCGGCCCGGCTTAAGAACTGAGCATAACTGGTCGTATGGCGACAACTATATTGCATGGCACGTGGTCGAAACGGACTCCACAAAAGATGATGCCCCACGTGAGTTGTCGTTGTATGCGACGGAATCGTATTTCACAGGCCGTAATTCTCGCCTGCGTCGTTATTCGCTCCGAATAGATGGCTTCGCGTCGGTCCATGCCAAACTGCAAAAAGGTGAACTGCAAACGAAGCCGATTACATTCACTGGCAAGGAGCTATCGATTAACGTGGCAACCAGTGCGGCGGGAATGGTCCGGGTGGCGATCTGCAATCCTGATGGGTCTGCGATTCCCGGGTTTACTTTGGAGGACTGTGACCTCATCTACGGCGATTCCATTGATCGCAAAGTCACATGGAAGAACAATGCCAGCGTCGAATCACTGATCGGCAAGCCGGTGATTCTTCGCTTCACAATGAAAGAGGCGGATCTGTATTCACTGATCTTTCAATAGTGGCGTGCAGCATCTCAGCTTCTGTGCCGCTATTCCTCACCGAGTAACACATTGGCATAGCTTCCCGGCAAGTCCGGTAACCCGCTGAGCAGTGACTCGGTGGCGCCGGCGAGGATATTGCCCGAAACCAGGTTGTGCTGGCTCTTTCCGGTCAGGCGGATGGCTTGCCGCATCGTGGGAGTAGTACGACGGTCGACGATTGTGTTATTCGTGATCCGACACCGTTGGCAATCCTGCAGTTCCACGCCGCGATGCACAGGGTCCATGATCTGGCAATCCGTCATTCCGCAATCCGTGCAGCGAACAAATGTCACCGCCGCACCGTCGTCGGGACTTCCCGCGGAGAATCTTTGAGTCGTCAGGCTGCTGAGCAGGACGTTATCGCAGTCTTCGAACCGCAGCCCATCCTTCGGCACTTCCGAATCCATACCTCGCCAGCCAAACGAGTTTCCGCTGACGACGATTCCCGAACACTGCACAGCAAAGATGCTCAGGTTGGTTGAATCATAAATCGTGTTCCCGGTCAGTGTGACTCGGGAGACATTCTGTAACTCGACAGCTCGCCACTGACTTCCCAGCACATTGCCCGTGATGTTAATCAGGTGAGCTGTGTCTGGAATATTGCTCGCTGGCGCATCGGCGAGTTGTGGTCGCTTCACAGCCGCCCCAACGATGCGAATATTGGCTCCGCCATTCTGAACAGTCGCCTGAATCGTATTCCCGCTGATGGTGACTTCGCTGACAATCCCTTCAGTGGCGTCGAACCAGATTTCCGAGCCACCAGGATGCCGGGATAAAGATGCCGCATCGGGCGATGCGTTGGGACCTCCGGCCGTGGCGTTGTTGTATTCAATGTCGTTGCCCACGATCTGCAGGTTATGCACGTCGCCGCCCAGTGATTTGATTCCGGCGATCTTGTTCCAACTGATGTGGCAACCGTGCACAATAATCTGATGCAAATTGCAGTGATCGAAGAACAAACCGATCTCGTGATTGTCATACAGATGCGAATCGGTCAACAGAAAGTCTCGATTGCGTTCCACCAGATGAACTGCAATCCGGCATTGGCGAATCAGGACTTGAGACACGATGCACTTCATGGTTCTGCGAAGTTCAATGCCGACGGAATTCCGGTGCTCTCCGACAATTTCGATGCCGGAGATAATCGGAAAACGTTCTTTATCCCACGTGTGAGGTTGCACGCTGCCGGGGAAAGCAGTGCCCTGATGATTGCCAACAACCCTTATCGCCGGGCCTTCACCAGCCATAATAATCCGCGACGTTCCATTCTCACCGCGAACAGCTCCGAATCCCTGCTTCGTCAGGTCCAGCAGCAACGGCTTCGTGATGCGATAAGTGCCCTTGTTCAGTCGCAGAATGCCGTCCCCGGAATCCAAAGTATGCTGCAGCGCGTGGGTGTCGTCAGTGATTCCGTCACCAACCGCGCCAAACCCGAACACATTGGCCATGAGATGATCCTCTTTGAATTTGTCATAAGAACTTGGCAAGTCGCAACCGCCCTGCGTGGCCACTTGAGGTGTTGATTGTGAAACCCGACTGTCCTGTCAAATCATCGTTCCCAACGAATCAGGGATCGCTCGATCGCAGGAAGGAGCCGACGCAGGTATTCTGCTCCGGCAGTCATTTGAGGTGGTTCGGTGCTAAAGTTCAATCGTGTCGATGCGGCTTAACAAGACAATACCTTCCAAGCGAGATGTTTGCAGATGCAGATCCCGAATCATCGACGGTTGTTTTTTCTCCTGCTTCTCGTGTTGCCATTGCTCACGATGCCTGATGTTGCGGGCGAGGAACCCCGCACATTGCGAGTGCTGTGTTACAACATTCATTATGGTCAGGGCAATGACGGGGAATACAACCTGCAGCGATTGGCTGATGTTATCAAAGCTGCAAAGCCCGACCTGGTTGCATTGCAGGAGGTGGATGTTGGTGTGAAACGCTCCGGGCGGCTGCACGAAGTCAGGATCCTTGGTGAACTCACCAATCTGAAATCTCACTTCGGACCGACGCAGCACTACGAAGGTGGGTTGTTTGGCAATGCCGTGCTGACAAATCTTCCCGTCGAGAACGTCCTGATCCAGCCGCTGCCGTATACGGAAGCGACTCCGGAAGTCACGACCTATCCTCGAGGCGCGATCTCTGTGATTGTCACGCTGCCAAACGGCGAGCACCTAAACTTCATCAGTACTCATTTTCAGCACAACGTGGAAGCCGACCGAGTTGCCGAAGCGAAGGCGATCAACCAACTCTTTGCGGTCGATAACATGACGACGATTCTGGCAGGCGATATGAATGCGGTACCAGGCTCGGAACCGATACGAATTCTTGAAGAGAATTGGAAGAATGCGATTGATCCGGCAGCGGCGCCGAGTGCTCCGTCAGCGAATCCTCGTTCGCGAATCGACTACGTTTTCCATCGCGGTGACTCTCTGAAAATGATCTCTTCCGAGGTCATCGCGGAGCCGATGGCATCGGATCATTGTCCGGTACTGGCCGTGTTTGAAGTCCGGAGCAAGTGATGAAGCCAGCCGTTGACGGAACGCTTCTTCAAGCGTGCGGCTTCTTGCCTGCATTGCAGAGTCGTGACACCCCCTTTATTCAGCAGATGAGATGGATTGGCGCGCAGCATCGGTAACGCTTCTTCAAGCAGGCCCGTAGTACGGAGTTGAAGCCGCGTTGATCTGCCACTGAGCGGTCTCGAACAGCGCATTGCGAGCCGCTTCGGCTGTGGTGTCTCCGCGAATATCCAGCCCATTGGGATTGATTAGCAAATCCACAGACCAGGCTGCCTTTGTTTCTTCTGTCATCTGCAACGACAGTTTAATTCGCGCGAGGGTGGCTTGAATTGCCGTCCCAGAGATGGTGGTGTTGGGGGTGCAGGCTGGTGCTGCTTCGCTCGCCCCAATCAGCTCACATGACCAGTTCACATGACACGATGCACCCAAACTTAAATCTGCTCAACTCCACTCAGGATGCAAACAGCACGACCACGCCACGACCGGTCATTTCCATTTATTAGAAGGTGAACATACGATTGCTCCGAAGGCGATAACCCCGTAAGGGCTTTGTGCATGACCGGAGACTCATTGTGAAGCTTGAATTTTCACGGATGCTGTATGTGTACGCCGCGGCGGCAGCGATCCTGTTGGTGGGTGGAAAATTTGCCCTTGATCGCTACTTCGCCGTGCCAGAGAACGAAGTCGCTCTCCCTGCTCCCGATGAGCTTAACGATCCACGAACCACTGCCGAACTCGAAACACTCCGTTTCGGCAAGCTCGATGACGAAGAGATTCATCGTCAATGTGAAACGTTAATGCAGGAATCCGGCTGGACTCATGGGGCTACGTTGTCAGAAATTCTGGCTGCAGGACCTGGCGGACTGGATGCCCAGGTACGTGATGTTTTCAACGCCTTTCGAACGAGTCAGGTGGAGCAATACATACACAAAACAAAAGATCCGGAAACAATCCGACCGGCAGCTCAGGAGCTACTAAAGCTTTGGGCGACGATTGATGTGGATAAGCCGAACCTTGATGTTCTGGATCAAATCGGGAAGTCGGCTCATGAAGCGATTGCAGCGGGATCAACGGATCCACTGATTCACACGATGGCGCTGCGGTATCAATTGCCGTCGCTGGATGAAGCAGCACTGAAACGCCTGGCCGAGCTGCCGGAGGAACTCACTGCGGCTGGGTATGCTCCAATCTTTCCGTTGTTAGTCCAGATCTTCCGTTTTGCCCATATCGATCAAAACGATGCCATGAACCGACGTCTGGTCGTCAAAGAAATCGTTCGGGCCACGGGGCGTTACATGGATGAGTACTCCTCGAACAAGGAACTGGACCGCGTCAGCTGGTTTAATCTTTACAACGCAGCAGGGATCCTCAATGACGGTGAACGTGAACTACTCTACCGCCACCTGCTGGCCAGCGAAAAAACAAGACCTTATATCCTGCATCTGATGGCAGGCTTTTATTACAAACAAGTCGCGGGAAATCTCCGAGGGCTGGGGTTTGTTGATTCTGTCAAGGAAAGTGACCTCCCTGCAATCAAGGCCGGTGGTTCTGCGGCCTCACTGCATTTCCGCAAGGCATGGTTACTGCGTCCGGACCTGCCCCACGCGGCATGGAACATGACAGCACTCGCGAATGGTAATCGTACTGCTGAAAGATGGTCGCCCCGAAATTGGTTTGAACTGTCATGTCGGGCACAGTTCGATTTCATGCCCTCCTATGAAACGTTTATGTACGCCTTGCTGCCGCGATGGGGCGGCTCCCATGAGGAGTTACTGGCGTTCGGCGAAGAATGCGCTGCAACCAAAGCTTTCGAAACGGCCGTGCCTTACACGCTGGTTGACTGCATCTCACAAATCGCGAAAGAGACCAGCGGAGGAAAGACCTGGGAGACTCCCTTGTATGTGAAAATACTGACCGACTTCTGGGCGGCTATGGATCATTGGGGAACGGAAAACAATATTGAACGAACGGCCCTCCAGTGGAAGAATCAGGCCAGCTTTCAGGCGGCTGTGCTCATTCGAAACGACAGATATGCTGAAGCAAAAGCGGCACTTGATAAGATCGACGGTCCTCCATTGATCAAGCCAATGCTCAATATTCTTCAGGATCCGCCGCTTGCGGCATCAAGTGCCTACGCATTGGCGGAACCTGATGCGGCTCCGCTGGTGGAAATCGAAAAGCGATTCGGCGGCGGCATCCCCCGCAGTGCAACGGAAGAAGAACTTGATCAGGCCATTAAAGTCGTCTCCGAAGCGAAAAAGAAGAACCAGGTTCTGCGGGCGACAATGTACCTTGCCGAGCGAGAATACAGCCTCACGCTCCAAAAGAAATTTCTGTCCGGAGAATGGGTTGACCTGCCATTCGATCCAGAACTGAATCACTGGAGAATTCAGGAGTGTACAGCGACTGTCGAAAGCCCGTCGTCACTTCGCCTTTCTAATTTGACGCGCGGCGATTCAACCCCGCTGGCGATTCCTCGCGTTGTTTTTGCGCCGCCCTGTGAGTTGCAGGTCACGCTCGAACGAATTCGAGGCGAGCAGTTCTTCGATCGCGTCGGTGTGAATGTCGGCCTCGTCTCACAAGCCGTACTCCTGGGAGAGCCCGGTGGCATGACGTTTGTCACAGATGACCATCCTCGAGTTGCCGGAACGTATTTGCCAAACGGAGTTCAGCGTCAGACATATTATCTGGATGGGCTGGAGGACAAGGCCATGATGGGACTCCAGATCTGGACAGGTCAATATCGCCTGTTCGTCAACCAATCACTTGTCCCGGTGCGGCCTGTCAGCGACTTCCGCGCCAATGGACAGCTAAGCTTTGGTGCCAATGTCTGGGAAGTTGACATGGGCGAAATCCGCATCAGTGACATCCGCATTCGAAAAATGCAGACTCCATCACCTCCCTCTATGGATGCCAGCCCCGAAGAAACAATCGAATATCTTACAAAAGTCATTGAACTGGAACCGGCCAACGTGGCTTCTCGACTGATGCTCGCGGACGCGTTGTTTCAGAACCAAAAGCTCAACGAAGCCATGGTTCAATACGAAGCCGTCCACAAAATGGACCCGGACATCACACGAATCCACGGTCTATTGGGGGTCGCCTTCATGGAGAGTGGGCGAGAACAGGAGGCGTTGCAACTGCTCCTTTCGTCATTGAAAACCAAACCGTCCGATAGAATTCTGGATGGCGTGGCGTGGATTTATGCCACAGCAGTCACAGAATCACTTCGAAATGGTCAGGAGTCACTGCGAATCTCCACGGAAATCTGTGACCGCACACAGAACCAACAGTGGAACTATCTCGCGACAAAAGCGGCCGCCTTCGCTGAACTCAAACGCTTCCCCGAGGCAATTGAAGTGATGCAAAAAACGATCGCACTGACTCCTGCGGACAACCAGGAGATTGTCAAGGCGATGCTGGGCGAGTTCCAGAAAAGCCTGCCCTGGCGAGGCAAAGCGACGGAATAGCCCCCTTCCAAATCACCGAACGGTGAACGTTTTTCGAATCTCCGGGACACAGCCAGATCACTCGTAGATGACTGCCCGGGAGACTGATATCATCCGCGGCATGACAACCTCTCCGAAAATCAGCCTCCCAATTCTCAATTCTTCCGTGGCCGACGCCGATCCGCTGGCCGCTTTGAAAATCCAGGATCGCCGCGCGCGGGATGCAAAGCCGCTGCCGATGACCATGGCCGAGGCGAAAGAACGCGGCTGGGATGAGCTCGACGTCGTGATCATCACCGGCGATGCGTACATCGATCATCCAAGTTTTGCGATGGCCATTCTCGGAAGAACTCTGGAGGCCGGCGGATTTAAAGTGGGCATTGTCAGTCAGCCGGACTGGCGTTCCTGCGACGCCTGGAAGACCTTTGGGAAGCCACGACTATTCTTCGCCATCAGCGCGGGGAATATGGATTCGATGATTAACCACTACACGGCGAACCGCAAAGTCCGCAACGATGATGCCTATTCGCCCGGCGGACGTATCGGTCTTCGTCCCGATCGAGCAACTCTGGGCTACTGTCAGCGGGCTCGAGAAGCATTTCCAGGGGTACCTGTGATTGCTGGTGGTGTCGAAGCTTCTTTGCGACGACTGGCTCATTACGATTATTGGAGCGACAAAGTTCGCCGGTCGATTCTGCTGGATGCCAAGGCCGATCTTGTAGGCTTCGGAATGGGCGAAGATACCATTCTGGAGATCGCTCGCCGATTGGCCGCTGGCGAAACCGTCCGCGACCTTCGCGATATGCGCGGGATGGCCTATGTCCTGGGCGCAAAGGAGTCAGACGAAAAGTTCGGCGATGCTTCGAAGTCGCCCGAGTTCCTGCGATTGCCGAGTTTCGAAATGGTCGCTTCGGACAAGATGCAGTTCGCCGAAGCCACAAAGATCATTCACAACGAAACCAACCCGTACAACGCCAAAGGTCTGGTCCAGTTTCACGATCGCCAGGCGGTTGTCTGCAATCCGCCTCGCTTGCCGATTTCCAAGCCTGCGATGGATGCGATTTATGGCATGCCGTATACGCGACGTCCGCATCATTCTTATACGGAGAAGATCCCGGCGTTTGAGATGATTAAGGACTCGGTCACCATCATGCGTGGCTGTTTTGGCGGCTGCACATTCTGTTCGATCACGACACATCAGGGACGCATTATTCAGTCTCGAAGTCACGAATCGGTGCTCGGTGAAATCAAAACGATGACCGAGGATCCTCAGTTCAAGGGCGTGATCAGCGACATTGGCGGGCCGACAGCCAATATGTACGAGATGCGATGCAGTCGACCGGAAGTTGAAGCGAAATGTCGACGCCAGTCCTGTGTCCATCCAACGATCTGCAAACTGCTGGGTACGGACCACGGACCGCTGGTCAAGCTGATGAAGGATGCACGCGAGACGCCGGGCATCAAGAAGGTGTTCGTGGCCAGCGGAATTCGCATGGATCTGGCTCGACGATCTCCGGAATACATGAAGGATCTTGTTCGACATCACGTGGGCGGACATCTGAAGGTCGCTCCGGAACATTCCGACGCGGGTGTGCTGGAGCTGATGCGGAAACCGGCAAGCGATGACTTCGATAAGTTCGCCGAAGTGTTTGATCGCGAATCCAAAGCGGCTGGCAAAAAGCAGTACATCATCCCGTATTACATCGCCAGCCATCCGGGCAGCGACCTGAATGCGATGATTGACCTGGCTCTGTTTTTGAAACGCAATCACTATCGCCCGGACCAGGTGCAGGACTTCATTCCGGCCCCGTTCGATGTGGCGACTGCGATGTATTACACGGGCATTGACCCATTCACAAAGAAGCCCGTGTATGTGGCTCAGCACCTGCGAGACCGGAAGTTGCAACGTGCGTTGATGCAGTTCTTCAAGCCGGAGAACTACTTTGATGTCCGCAAGGCTCTGGAGCAGGCTGGCCGACAGGATCTGATCGGTTCCGGGTGCGACTGTCTGATCCCCGCCAATCCGCCCAAAGAGGCACTCGACAAGCGACGTTCGGAAGCGAATACTCGTGTCCGCGGTGATTACGTACACACGATTCCAGCCGCGGAGGGAGCCAAACCGAAAGGCAAGGGCTCAAAGAAACAGTCGCGCAACGCCCCGGGCAAGGGGTATCGTCCAGGACGATCGAGCGCGAAGGATTAGCGAAGTCTTCAAAAAATCTATTCGGAATTTTCCGTCTGCGGCAACTCATCCAGCAACATGAATTCGGCCTTGAAGGTCGAGTCTGCGGTGGTTGAGTGAGCAGCAGATTTCGGCATGCTGGTTGCTCACGTGGAAACGTGGACTGCCAGAATGATCGGATGTGGGGGAGTACTCCCCGCGGCAGAGAATTCTTTCGAGATTTTGGAGTATGTAAAACTATGAAGTCACTGCGATTGCCTCTCGCAGCGACCGGTGTCGCTGCTTTATTCGGTTCAGTTCTATGGAATCATGGCGAGCGGAGCATCAGCACGTTTGCCGACGAAGCGACGGAGCGGCCTCCAGCGCTGGCTCGCGCGGAGGAGCTGTCGACAGGTTTTCGCTGGGTCGCCAAACAGACCCTGCCGTCGATCGTTTCTGTTCGTACGATTCGCAAGGTGCAGAGTCCTCAGTTAAGTCAGTTAGAGGATCAATTTGGCGGCATCCCCGGCGGCGGACAGTTTGACGATCTGCTTGGCCAGCTTCGTGAGCGGATGCGGGAACAGCAGGGCGACGGCTCTCAGGGTATCACCACAGGTGAAGGTTCCGGGTTCATTATCTCCTCTGATGGCCTCATTATGACCAACGCGCATGTCGTGCGTGATGCGGATGAGGTTTCAGTGACACTGGAAGATGGTACCGAACACATCGCGACGGATATCAAGTCCGATGAATTTGCCGACGTTGCTGTGCTGCGAATTAAAGTTGATCGGCAGTTACCCGCGTTGAAGCTGGGAGATGACTCCCAAATGGAAATCGGAGACTGGGTCCTCGCTTTCGGCAGTCCATTCGGATTGGATCGCACGGTGACTCAGGGCATCATCAGCGCGAAATCACGGGGGCTGAAAAATCTTCCTTCGCGACAGGAGTTCCTGCAGACCGACGCGGCCATCAATCCTGGCAACAGCGGTGGTCCACTGGTGAATCTCGCTGGTGAAGTGATTGGTATCAACACGGCGATCGAAACTCGCAGTGGAGGATACGATGGTGTTGGCTTTGCTGTGCCGGTTACTCTTGCCAAGTGGGTCGGCGATCAATTGGCCAGTGACGGGAAAGTTCGCCGAGCCTATCTGGGAGTCAAGCCGGATGATGTCGATTCTGACATCGCGAAGGCCCTGGAACTGCCCACGTCCAAAGGCGTGATTGTTTCGGAAGTCACAAAGGGATCACCAGCAGAACAGGCGGGAGTCAAAGTTCAGGACGTTATTCTGAAGCTGAATAATCGTGCCGTCAGCAATCGCCAGCAGCTGATCACCGTGGCTGAGCGACTGGGCATCGGTGAATCCTATCCGCTGGTTGTCCTCCGCGACGGCAAAGAACTTGAGCTGACAGTTGTGGCCGCCGAGTTTCCTGAACACGTTGCTCAAACCAGTCAACAGGTTGATGCCCTCGGTGCGGAAGTTCAGGAACTCACCCCAGAACTGGCGCGGGAACTTGAACTGGATACCGAAACCGGAGTTGTAGTAACAAATGTACAGAAGGAGAGTCTTGCTGCTCGAATTGGACTGAGGCCCGGTGTTGTGATCGCTCGCATCGGAAAAACCGAGATTGATTCGCTGGAGGACTTCGAAAAAGGTCTGCAGGCAGCAAAAGAAAAGCGTCAGTTAGTTCTTTTGATAAAAACTTCCAACGGTACTCAATTGGTCAGCGTACCCTTCAACAGCGAGGAATAAGGGCCTCGCCCCTGAAGAAGGAAAAGGACGAACAGACGACCCCATTCATGTCGGGGCAAAGACATGAACAAAGCGGACAGGCAACTGTCCGCTTTTTTTTTGTACTCCAGTTCTGTCGTGCTGCCCGAATTCTCTTTCCTCAGCCAGAATGCAGCTACGTGATGCATCGAGCGCCTCGGCAGTTCGTAGTTCCTCGCTGCCAGCCAAATTGCACCGGGCGTTATGGCCCTCAGAACAGATCCGAAATCACGCTGCCTTCAGCCAGCAGATCGTATGGGCGGTTCTCTGCATCAAAGGCCTGCAGGTCAGTAATGCCCATGGCATGGTAAACGGTCTTCGTGATGTCGGCGGGTGTCAGCGGTTTTTCGGAAGGATACTCTCCGAAACGATCGCTGGAACCATAGGTCTGTCCGCCTCGCAATCCTCCTCCAGCCATGATATCCGTCAGGCAATGCGTCCAGTGATCTCGGCCAGCACCGGTGACTCCACCGGAACGCGGATCGCCAATCTTCGGCTTGCGCCCCATTTCACTGGTGACCAGAAGCAAAGTCTCGTCCAGCATTCCACGATCCGCCAGGTCTTCAACCAACGCAGAGAATCCTCGGTCAAACTGAGGCAGCAAGTCATCCTTGAGACAGGCAAAGTTATTGCCATGAGTATCCCAGCCGCCGCCACTGGCACACTTGCGCTCGTTGGCGGCTTTTTCATCGCCTTTCCAGAAGACTGTGACGAAGGGCACGCCCGCTTCGACCAGGCGGCGAGCCAACAGCAAACTTGTACCGTTGATGCCTTCGCCGTACCGTTGGCGAACTGAGACAGGTTCTGTTGAAAGGTCAAACGCTTCCGTAGTACCCGATGCCATCAGCAGCGACATCGCGCGAGCCTGCTGGCGGTTCCATTTTTGAACCCCGGCGTACTGATCGAATTCTCGATGAGCCGCATCGATCTGTTTTAATAATGATCCACGATTGTTTAATCGCTGCTGGGACACATCGCCGTCCAGCACCAGAGCCGGCGCATGAAACTTCAGTGGATTCTCGCGAGAGCCATCAACGTACAGTGGATCGTGTTCAATGCCCAGACGAGCAGAGAACTGACCGGGGCGAGTATAAGCCGGTGCGCCTTCCATGTGCGGCAAAGTAATCGCGTTGGTTAACTGAGGATGCGGTGGCCGCCTGGCGGCGACGACCGTTCCCATATAAGGCCAGTCCGAAGGATACGGCGTGCGGCTATTCCCCAGGGAAAGGAATGTTGGATCAGGAACATGTCCGGTCAGATTGTAGTAGTAGCCAGCGTGATGATCATTGGTGCTGACAGATCCACCGATCGAATTGATCACCGCCAGATGATGAGCCTGGCGAGCCAGTAGCGGCAGATGTTCGCTGAGGACCACTCCCGGAGCTGATGTCGCGATTGGCTGAAATGGTCCTCGATACTCCAGCGGAGCGGTCGGTTTCATGTCCCACATATCCAGGTGAGACGCTCCGCCGCTCAGGAAGAAGAGAATTGTGGACTTCGCTGTCCCGGGTGACCTGGCCGCTCCGGCGGTATCTCGAGCTTGAACCGGGCGACCGAACTTGAGTCCGGCAAATCCCATCCCGGATGCAACAAGAAACGATCGGCGAGGAATGCCGTGAGGATTCTGCAGGCTCATGGGACGAGGATCCCCGGGAGGAAAAAACAGGTAGCCATCGGTGGACGATGTTTGCATTAGCCGGAGGTGGGAGGCCGAAGCCTGAAATGACGACCGCAATTCACGATGTGGTATCGCTGCCACAGTGTATCGTCAATTCAGGCCCCCGCGCAAGTCTGGATTTGACGTTCCGGGCGATCTTCGACAAATCCGTCCTGTTGGCGAAAATGGGTACGATCGATCCCCAGGTTCTCAAATCGTCGCATTCACGATAGCCTGCGGGGACAAACGAAGCGTTGAGCCAGCGACGGGATCATTGAACGGTTGGAGTGGCGTGCTGGTTTGATCGGAACTGCCCATCTCAACAAATCAGTTACTCAGAAAAATCCCGGGAAGGGGATTCGTGGATGAACAAGGACGCTGTGAGAATCAATCAGATCGACCTGCCGATGGCCTTTCCTTCCGTGCGGCTCCTGGAATCTCTGCGGGGGGCGTGGTCGATTCCTTGTCTGATGGCGGCGTTTTTTGCCTTCGCGGGATCCCGAATAGATTTTGGAACTTCATTGAACAGCGATTCGCTTGAGCTGACATCAGCCGTGTCACCCTTTGTTCCGTCCGCCATCGAGCAGATTATTCTGAACGCAGAAACTCTTGCTGTCTTCGGGAGCAGTCGTGGACCGGCCGCGTCTCTAAGTCTGATTATTCACATGTTCTGCGTTGGATTCGGCGCTGTTGGGATCTCGCGATTCATTGCGATGGTTGTTAATCGGCAAGAGCGTTCCGGAGTCCTTCGTACTGCTATCTTTTGCTTTTCCTGTTGGAAGCCGATTCTGGTTTCGACGTCGCTGGCAAGCGTCATTGGCCTGATGGGACTCCTGGTCTTTCGTGCGGCGGGAAAAGTGACCGTCTGGTTCTCCGGAGTTTCCGGAGCGGCTTCGATCCCGAACATCGCGTTCTGGCTGAGTTCGTTAATGCTGTGGATTGTGCTTTTCGTTTTGCTGGCTGGCTGGCTGTTGGGATTGTCTGCAATGGCGATTGACCGGGTTGACGGCGCGGAAGCACTGAGTCGTGGTATCAGCTATGTGTTGTCTCGATTTCGCAGAACGGTCTCTTTCGCAATCATCATCGGAGTGATCGCTAAGCTTGTTGGTCTTGCGACGTGGATGTGCGTCACGACCACAGGGAAAATGGCGTTACGGTCCATCAACGAGAATCCCAAGAGTCCGCCGGAGTTATCAGCAGGGTTCGAATCGTTCCGCATGTGGGTCGTGGAAGCAGTCCAGTTCAGTACCGTTTGCTGCGGGCTTGCGATTGCCTACCTGATTCTGAGGCAGGTCATTGATAACATTGATTTCCGCGAAATCTCTGACCAGAAGTAGCCCACGATCATAAATGATCAACAGTGATCAGAGATGATAGGGAGCTCCACCGTCCGGCTGACATGGTCGGCTGATGAATCCCGGGATCAGTCGGAAGCGATTCATCATCGTCGCAAAGACTCGCAAACTATGACCGGGTGCATCGCCTTCCTCCAGCAGCGGTCGCGCGACGTACGCTGCGGGATTCTTTCTGAGCCTCAACAGCAGGTCTGCAAACTCCACCGCCGTGCCAGTTCGACCAAAGAAAGGTCGTGCCGGATGCAGTGGATCATTTGTGCGGATGGCATAGTTCTTCACGTTGGCCATCACATGTCGCAGCACTGAGGGATCCTCGCATTCAAGGACCGAGGCAGATTGCAGAATCGGTTCTTCACCAAGGAATTCCAGGATCATATCCGGAATGTACTTACCGAAGGTTCGGCAACTCGAGAGACTGACTCCCGGAGGACTCAACACATCCACGCCGCCGTACTTCCAGGCTTTCACCAGACCAGGAACGCCTACCAGTGAATCAGGTCGGAAGCAGTTAGGGTCCAGTAGATCATCATCAATGCGGCGCACGATGGTCGACACCGGAAGTTCTTTGCCGCTCATGCGGAGGAAAACCGAATTGCCGCGAACACAGAGATCAGAACCGCGTGCGGTCTGAATATCCAAACTGTTTGCGATAAATTCGTTGCCGGGCCCCGCGGAAGTAAACGCTCCCGGAGTCAACAGAACAGTAATTCCGCGGGTTCCGGATTTCTCGGGCAATGACAGCAGAGGTAAGCCTTGCCCTTCCGCTGCAAAAGATGACAAAGCCTGCAGCCCCGTCGGAAGGGAGAAATTCTGATCGAAGACAGTCAGTTCTCCATTGGCCTTGAGATGAATATCGGTGGAGCCAAACCACGTCCATGCAACTTCAGCTCGGACCGAATCAGTCAGCGGCTGCAACCCTGATCGAATGCGAGAAGACAGGAAGCCGCACTCTCGCAGATAAG
>Ga0255094_1000585_pt1 | contig 18398 bp, 11 predicted proteins | sample Colum_Law_RepB_8_2_FD_188434 | JGI IMG/M metagenome (GOLD analysis project Ga0255094, IMG submission 188434) | Freshwater microbial communities from Columbia River, Oregon, United States - Colum_Law_RepB_8d | ecosystem: Environmental > Aquatic > Freshwater > River | place: USA: Oregon...
CGTAGATGATGCGGGCTTCCTCGTCGCGCTGGGCTTTGACGCGAGCGTTGTATTCCTGGAGTTGTTCTGGTGTTTGGGCAATCATGTCGAGGACTTTGGCAGCTTCGGTAAATTCCTGATCAGGCAGCACGGAGAAACCAGCACCAGCGTTCGACCGGTGTCGCATTATACAGCGTTTCCGCAGTGAACTGTACATGATTCTGCTGCAAAAGGTGGCGGTTGTGCGTGGGGTGGTGCAGGATTTTCTTCAACCACGAATGACACGAATGACACGAATAAGGATTGCGAAGTGGTTTGAGGCAATTGTTGGCAGGGCCAATTTTTCGCCACGGACGAACAGGGAATTTCACGGAAGAGCGCGGCGTGGGGCTTAGGCTTCGTGTTCTTTGAATCGCTGCTGCAGCTGTGTCAGCATGTGGGTTAACTGGTCGATATCGCAGGCAGCGAATTGTTCTTCAGTGCAGGTGGGCAGTCTGAGCAACTGCTGTAACAGCAGGATTTGTCCCTGCAGCAGGCCCCTGCGAATCCCACGAGCTTCTCCACGAGCTTCTCCACGAGCTTCTCCACGAGCTTCGCCACGAGCTTCGCCACGAGCTTCTCCACGAGCTTCGCCACGAGCTTCGCCGATCTCAATTCCACGAGCTTCACCGATCTGGATGCCCTGCTGCTGGGCGTAGATGATGCGGGCTTCCTCGTCGCGCTGGGCTTTGACGCGAGCGTTGTATTCCTGGAGTTGTTCTGGTGTTTGGGCAATCATGTCAAGCACTTTGGCTGCTTCGGTAAATTCCTGATCAGGCAGCAACAGGCTGACCTGTTCTGTGGTGAGTTCCTGCACATGGCGAAGAAACCAGCACCAGCGTTCGACTGGCGACGCATTATACAGCGTTTCCTCCGTGACCTGAAGATGATTCAGCTGCAAAAAGTGGATTTGCAGATCGTCCGTCAATGTCACCGGCAGTGATTCTTCGCGGAGTCGGAAGTCAAGATGCAGCTTTGCAGGCTGACTGATCAGAGCTCCCGCAAGTACGCAAATGCTGATGGAGGGCAGCAGATCGGTGTAGTTCTGTCCCTGCTGCAGCCTGCGGACGTAGGTTTCCGCGGTGTAAAAGACCATTCTTTCGGCCATGCCGGCTGGCAGGGCGATCTGGACTTCAATGTTGAATTTTCGTCCGAGGACGTCTTCGGCCACGACATCAAGGATAAAGAACTTTCCGTCCTCAGACAGCTTGCTGTGGACGGTGTTGGGGAAGCTGATGTCGGTCACGGGTGGCTGTCCGACCAGTACGGCGTTGATGAAGCGAATTGTAATCGCCTTGCGTTTCTCGCTACCGAAGAGCATCTTGAAGGCGTAATCGATGAGGGGGTTGATCCCGATGGGCATGGGTAACTCACAGTGTGAATTCGAGCTGCGGCAGGAGTGAATACGGCACGAGGTGCAATTCCACACCCAAGGGGATACTCAAATACCACAACCTATCAAGCCGCGATTGCCTCAAATCCGAGGAATCGCAGGGATTTGCGGCGCTGAATTCTGGTGGAATGCAGGTGTTGCCGTTTGGCACCACTGCCCCAGTCACCACATCGCAATGGCTCGGCCCGGCCCGCTGTGACAACCGCGGATGCGAATGGGGGCAAACAGAAAGTAGCCGTTCGCCGGAACCGCTTCCAGATTGTGCAGGAATTCAACCGCCACCATGTCCGCACTGCCCAGTGCCCAGTACGTCATTAATCCGCGCTTCGGTTCCACTCCGGCAATATCCGGAGCATCTGTGGCGACACAGCGAATACCGTTTTTGTGCAGGTACTGTATGGCGTCCGGTCCGGGGGCGGCCCAGCCTTCGCTGCGACCGGACAGTGGGTCCAGCCAGACTCCTTTGTCGTCCGGGGCTGGCTTGAAGTGTCGATCAATGTGCCCCGTGCGGAAAATCACGATCTGGCCTGCTTTGAACGCACCATGTTTTGCTTCATCCGCCTGCAGATATGCTACCGTAATTTCCGGAGAACGCGGCTGATCGGATGCCGGCAGAGAACCGGTCAGCGATCGCGCGTCCACAATCCGCACGTCACCGCAGGTCCAGTCGAGTGGCACTTTTTCCGTGGTGCGATCACTGAATCCGCGCGGGCCATACGCCACCTCATATTCCTGCAGCCAGCCCCGCACTTCCGGGGAGTATTCAGGAGTGGTTCCGGGCGCGGGCAGAGCAAATGACGGAGTAATCAGGTGGGTGCCGGCGGTGGCATCCATCAGGTGGGTGTGATGCCACAGGTCAAGGTCCGGTGAGTACAGAAAGTCCACTTTGACGTAAACCTGCCGATGGCGACCGGTGAGACGTCCCGGGTTGGTCACCGGGTTCTTCATTTCGAGGACCGGGGACAGGTCGGCTGCCCGCTTGTTGCGAGCTGCCGCGATCAGGCGCTTCGGCAGTTCGCCCCCTGTAATGGCAAATGCTCGGGTTTCGGAATACATGCCGTTGGCATGTCGCGGGGACAGCATCACATAAAACGCTCCTGTAGCCGGCAGTTTTGACAATTGTGTTGCGCCTTCCGTCCAGATCATACCGTACTTCAGGCCGGCATAATGCGTGGGTTCGGCCAGATTCGGCAGAGGCCCCATGCTGGCGCTGTCGGTGCCGGCGGTCAGCACGCCACGCTGTCCCAGAAATTCCATCGCCTCCGGCCCCGGATCAGGATAGCCCGGAGCCAGTCGGTCGACGACGTCGGCAATGTACCGACTGCCTTCCGGGAATGGCCGATAGTAGCGATCAGAATAGTCACTGCGAAACAGCACCACGTCGCCAAAACCTACGCGGCGATGCTGACGCTCGAACGCTTCGATGTCGGCCGGCACGACCAGTGGACTGACGCCATTGGGAGCCTGGTCCAGCAGCCGCCGACAATCCACCACGCAGGCTTCGCCACCAAACTGCCACGCTTCAATCCGGTCGGTCCATGCGAGGCCGAACGGGCCCGACTTTTCTCGTTTGAGTTCGGGACGCAGTACCGAGTGCGGAGGTACGTCCATCTGAGTTCCCGTGTTGCCGTCCATCAGCAGCACATCAATGTTGAAGGCACCGGCTGGTCCGATCGTCTGCTCGTGAATCAACTGAAACCGGGGAAACGGATGAGTGGGCCACGTGACGGGATATTCAGGAGCAACCAGCAGGGAGCAGTCCACAAAAGTTGAAGCTGGGGCCTGCTGAGCACAGGCTGGTGTCGCTGTGATTCCGGCGGTCAGCAGCAGGCTGAGCGCACGAGTGGTAAACAAGCGACGCAGGCAGGACGGCAGGTTCAGTGGCATCCGACGGATTCCTTGTGGGGGCAGGAGGTCATCAGCGAGAGCAGGGATATCACGCAGTACGGCCCACATCATCACGGCTGCAGCCCGAATTTACAACACTTCAGTCGAAGTCGTGTCGAGCACACAGAATTGTCAAAGTGACAACACCTGCGGGAGTGTTTTTCGGCCGAATGCAATTCCTACACGTTACAGATCCCCGGGCTTTATAGAACTTACAAATCGGCAGATCCTGCCACTTGACGTAACTTATTCCTGTGGTTGGGTTTGTGTCTAATTGAGACGCCTGTCCGCGGATTGCTGCGCGATTGGCACAGTTCTCGCAATATCTGTTTCAATGTGATGTCAATGGCCGGCTCGAGGTGAGTCCGGCGGGACAGATCCGGACAGTTCGAACAGCAGGAGGCAGAGGTCATGTTGGTACTTACGCGACGTATGTCGGAGACCATCCGTATTGGCGACGACATTGTGATCCGAGTCAATCGGGTGGATCAGAAGCAGGTCAGTCTGGGAATTGAAGCGCCACCGGAGCTGTTGGTGCTGCGGGGCGAATTGAAGCGAGTTTCGGAGTGTGTGGCTGGCAATCCGCCAGTGGCAGCCAGCGGGCAGCCGCTGGCCCCGGAGCAGTTTCGGGTGTCCGCCTGAAACTGATCTGCAGGTGGCTGAAAGCAGAGAACTGAAAACTGGCAACGATCTGTGTTTTGCATTCAAAAAGGGAGTTTGGGTCATGAAACGTGCATTGAAGCTGTGTGTGGCTGGGATGTTGTCGCTGGTGTCTGTGTCGCTGCGGGCGGATGATGAGGTGACGTTCCGGTCTGAGTATCCGCATCGGATGGAGTTGTCGCGGAGCGGATCGGCGGAGTTTCCGGAGTTTCCCACTCGTCGTCGCGGGGGAACTTTGAATCGTGTGGTCCCACTGAGTGACAGCGAAGACGATTTCCGTCGGGAGCCGGTGACTCGAGAGGAGGGTCTGGATCCCTTCATCCCGGCTCCAACCCCGAAAGCAGTGGTGGATGATGAGAGCGAACGGATTAAGCTGGTACTGACCGGGCGATACAGTAATCCGGCGACTGTGCGAGCAGTGCGGGCATTGTCCGGACGTCAGGCGACTGAGCTGTTCACGGAGGTTTCCAACCGAATTGACGAGCGTTCCCTGGAGCCGACGAGTTATGACGTGCGGGTGCGGCGGGCGCTGCGCAATCTGGGGCTGGCTCTGGACAATGAGGCTTTCATCCGTGGGCTGCGGATTTCCAGTGACAGTTTTCGCACTGACGCCTTTCGGGAATCGCTTGGCCGGCTGGCAGGTCGTATGACGGTTCGCAATCGCAGTGATGCGGCGGCCGTGATGAATGCTGTGATGAAGGAATCTGAGCGAGTTTCGGGGTTGACGGCCAGCGTGGTGGCGTGGGAGTTTGCTCTGGCCAGCCTTGATACTCTGGATAAGTTTTCCGGCCTCGACCCGGCGGACCCTGACGTGCGGCGCGGGGCAGAAGCTGAAGGCTGGCAGACTGCGGCTTTGGAAGAGGAGATTGTGGGAATTGGTGTCGAGGTTCGTGAGCATGCGGATGGGCTGTTGGTGGTGAAGCCACTGAAGGGCAGTCCGGCAGCCGAAGCAGGACTGCGGTCCGGGGACGTGGTGACCGCGATTGACGGCCGGAAGATCGCCGGGCTGAAGATGACCGAAAGTTCGGACCTGATGAAGGGGACCGCAGGCAGTCGGATCGTGCTGGCTGTGACTCGTGAAGACGGCAGTGAGCGAAGTTTCACAATTGTGCGTCGGAAGGTGCGGATCTGGACGGTGAATGATGTGCGGATGCTGAATTCAGCGGGGACGGCCTATCTCAGTCTCAGCCGGTTTTCAGCCGGATCGACGGCTGAGCTGGATGCCGCGCTGGAATCGCTGTATTCGCGAGGTATGAAGTCGCTGGTGCTGGACCTGCGAGGGAATCCTGGCGGACTTTTGACAACCTGCGTGGAGATCGCAGATCGGTTTCTGCCGGTGGGGACCATCGTTTCGACTCGCGGCCGTCTGTCGTCTGACAATATGGTTGAGAAGGCCACCTTTGCTCGGACGTGGTCGATGCCACTGGTGGTGCTGATTGACGGCGACAGTGCGTCAGCCAGCGAGATCTTTGCGGCCGCTATTCAGGAGAATCGACGTGGTGTGGTGGTGGGCGTGAAGTCGTATGGTAAGGGTTCTGTGCAGACGCATTTCCCGCTGAATTCGATCTCCGGCGACCTGCGAATCACGACCGCACTGTTTTACTCGCCGAACGGTCGGCGGATGGCGGGTGCAGGAGTCAGTCCGGATGTGGAGGTGCTGGATCGGGACGGCGTAGCGAACGGAGACCGCATGCTGCTGGAAGCGGAGCGACTGGCGAGCAGTACCGAGCTGCTGTCGTTGGCGCGTGCTGCGGCCCGCGTGCGGCCTGCGGATCCTGCTAAACCTCGCTCGGCCGCACTTGAGAGTATCGCAGACCCGGTCGGAGGACGTACTGCGGTGCACTGAGGGAGTGGCTGATGGATTTCGTCGGCGGTCAGCGAACAGGGATTGTTCGCGGCTGACTGAATCAGGATATCTTTGAGGGAATTGAGCATGCAGGACAGGAACGACGCCCGGAGTTTTCTGAGTGTGCTGTGGTTGGCCACAAAGAGCCAGTTCCAGCCCGCTCGGAAGGCCCCGGGCTGTCTGCATTTACCACCCCGTGTCACAGTCTGATACGGTGATTTGGTGGCAGTTTTTCCGGGCCAGACGAGGCAGGGAAGTGTGTCGGGATGACAAGCGAACAGCGAGTCAGAACCACAGCAACCAGTGAATCATCTGCCCGAGCACCGTTCGCAGCGATTTGCGCGAAGAAGATCCGCTTTGGATTCGTGAGCGTGCGGACATGAGTATTCAACCTGAGAATCGGTTGCTGCACCTGAAAAAAACGCGACCACAGCGAGAACAGGCTGCAAACCCCGTACCAGAAAACCCTCAGGATCCGCGGGACTGATGCAACTGACGAGACCTGCACAACCGTTACAGCAGGAAGTTGTCAGTAAGGTCAGGGCGGAGGATGTTGAGATCTGTACAACGTGCAGACAGCATGTTTTGATTGCTGAACAGGCTTGTTTGGGGATCAGAACCACAACAGCCAGTGCAACACTCGGGTCAGCATGGAACGCGCGGATCTGGCGGAGTTGGAGTTGGAGTTGCGTTGCTTCTCTGGATGGCTGCCTTCGTGAAATCTGGATTGGCTGGACATGGTTTGTGGGCCCCCCGGCTCAGGGTTCGTCGTTGCGGTTTCAATGAGGAAAGTTCCGACGCACGGCAGGCTGCATGGCGTGTCGGGATCATTCCCGGGAAAAGCAATTGGCGTGCCACAGATTCGGTATGGAAATGACCGGTAAGAACCATCGGGTGGCTTTGCTCGCGCGATCTGCAGGCCGGAGGGTTTCACTAATCTGCACAATCGTTGTAACTGAAAAACTCAAGTGGGGTTTCCCCTACTCATTTTTTTCGATACCTGCCATGATCGGCACTGGAGGAATTGAGGAAGTCAGGTTGCCGTGTTGCGTGGTGTTAGCAAATTGAGAGACCTCGGGTTCAGGCAATTGAACATGGTGGAGACGACCATCCGGGATTGCTGATGCTGTTGACAAAAGTCTGCTGGGGGGAGGTTGTCCGGTCAGGGGGCCATTGTCGCTGGATCGGCAGTCTTGACGACGGACTGCCGGGCTGGCGCAACCGACTTCGGGCGATGTTCTCGGGCCCCCATCCCCGCACGCGAGTTGGGGGTTCCGCCCATCAATGACGTCGCCTATGCCGGATCAACGACGACACGGCGTTGAGTCGTGGCCGACGCGGGGCGGACATGATCGAAGCACGCGCCCCACGGGCCCGCCGCGTTTCGTGGGTCATGACAAGGTGCCTCGGTGCGGTGTTGTTCACCGCTACGGAGCGATGCCCTCTTTGATCAGCAGTGGACGCTGATTGCCGGTCAGCAGTCGAGCGGTCAGTGCCTGTTGCAGCAGGTCTTCAAATTGAGTGGTGGCGTTCTGCAGTGCTCGCTGCACGACGGCTCCCATCCCCAAGGCGGTCTGCAGTTGCTGCTGCAGTCCGGGAATGGCCACCAAAGCGGCAATCTGCTGGACTTGTGGATCGTTCTGCAGTGCAGCGATGTCAGCCGCTGTGTTTTCGCCGGCGGTGGCTGTTCCGGTGGCCGCTGCGGTGAGGTGCCAGTTCCGATCGGCGGTCTGGTACCACAACGATCGTCGAACGGCGGCGTGACCGGCATTCAGATCCGTTGTGAATTCGGACAGCACGACCGTGCGTCTCTGTTGGGCGTGGGCCATGTCTGCGGCAGCTTTTGGCAGACTTTCCGTCAGACCGTGACCAGCGTCGCTGCTGGTGTTGAGTGATGCAGGTTGTCCGGCAGCTTCATTCAGCAGGTCCTGCAAAAGTCCGTTAAGACTCTGAGTGGCGGCTGCCTGCAGCAGTTGAGCGGGATCCGGGCGACTGTTCTCGTCGATGATCGCGGTCCCCGATCGCACCAGTTTCAGGGCTTCGTTCGTGCGGACGTCGATGGCGGCCAGGATGCACCATGCGACCTGTTGCAACTGAGTGTCGGTCATATCGGCGGCAGGTTCCGGCAGCCGTGGCATGGCTGCCGGGGCCTGTTGCAGTCGGGCTGCCACAGTTTTCCAGTGCAGGTTTTCGAAGTCGCTGAGGTCGGCGGCCATGGCACGCAGTCCCAGCATTCGCTGAGCATCGTTTCGCAGGTCAGCGGTACGAAAGCTGGAGCGACGGGATTCGACGACAACGTGCGTGGGCAGCAATTCTTCGTCCGGTTCCAGCCGTTCCAGAACTTCCTGCAGCAGTGTGGTGCGGGCAGGGTTTTGCGGCCGGTCCGGTTGCTCTGCGAGTGGCAGCTGCGATGCAGCCTCGGTCAGCAGTTCCTTCAGCTTCAGTGTGCTGGATTGCAGGGATGTGCGGGCGACCGGGCGTACGGACTGTTCGAGGAACCCTGGAGCATGCTGTTTGAGCCAACTGGTACGTACCAGCAGTTGCGGTGGTTTTCTGGAGACGGCAACACCCTTGAGCCGGGTGCCATCCTGCAGCAGCAGATGGTCCACGACGGTGTCGCGGACTGACCGCACCGGCGGTTCATCTGCCAGCAGCGACAGCAGGGGCAGCAGCCACATGGCCGGGGTGAGCAGCAGTGGCTGCAGCAGCCGAACGCACCGGTGTTGAATCTGCATCCGGTCCATGTGTGAACTCCCGAAAATCACTGCTGCTGATGTCGACTGCGGACCAGACACACAGCATAGCCTTGTTCGGTAATCCGGGGAAGTGGCTGACAAACTGCCAAAACCGGCAATTTTTGCCGTTTTGCGAGTCTGAGAACACCGCGGTGGGTTCAGGAACGCGGAATTCGCTGCTGGCTGCGCGTCGTCCGGTGTGACATAATCCGAAAAGCTTCCTGAGCCGAAGCTCATGTCCTTTTCCGGTGTCACCTGCGGCGCAAGACGGAACCTGCAGAATGAAACAGCGTTTTTTATGTGTGCCGCTTTTTGGTCCGCCGGGCGTTGGCAAGGGGACTCAGGGCAAGATTCTGGCCACCATTCCCGGTTTCTTCCATCTGTCGGTGGGTGACGTGTTTCGATCGATCGATATCGGGTCGGACAACGGTCGGGAAGTCTACAAACACATCTCGCGTGGACAGCTGGTGCCCGACGATCTGACCATCAGGATCTGGCGGAAGGCTGTTGAAGCCTATGTGGCTCTCAGTTGGTTCAAGCCTCGCGAAGACCTGCTGATTCTTGATGGTATGCCGCGGAACGTGCATCAGGTGGAACTGGTGAAGGAATACCTTGACATTCGCAAGGTGATCTACCTGAAGTGCTCTGATGAAGAGGGCATGATTCACCGAATTCGTCGTCGCGCCATTCGTGAAAACCGGATTGACGATGCCAATGAAGAGGTGATGCGGCATCGTTTTCGTGTGTATCGCGAAGTGACTGAGCCTGTTCTGCAGAACTATGACAGTTCGATCATCCACGAGGTGGATGCGAACGGTTCACCGGCGGAAGTGTTGCGGGCGATACTGGATTGTCTGATTCCCGTGCAGAATGATCTGTTCGCCGCCAATCGTCGTGAAGAAGAAACCAAAACCGGCTCCTGAGGCCACTACAGCGAGTGCTGCATGTCTGACAAGAAACTGTCCCACGTTGTGTTCTTTACTCTGAAGGACGGCTCGCCGGAAAACATTTCGGCGATGGTTGCTGCCTGCCATCGGTATCTGAAGGATCATCCTGGTGTGGTGGCGTTCTTCGCTGGCGAGCTGGCCCCCGAGTATGCTCGACCGGTCAACGACCGGGCCTTCCACGTGTGCCTGAACGTGGTGTTTGATTCTCGTGCGTCTCATGACACCTATCAGACGGCAGCAGATCACGTGCGGTTCATCGAAGAGAACCGCGACAAGTGGGCTCAGGTGCGAGTCTTTGACGCCGACGTGACCTGAGCCTTTGCTGGATGGAGCGGTCGACCATGCGGTCCGAGGAAGTCGTCAGTCAGCGAATTCCGCGGATTTCTCAGTGGTTGCTGGCCGGCTGCGTCGGACTGCTGCTGCTGTGCTGGCAGTGGCCACGGTTGCTCACGGGTGGTGGGCTGGTGGGTGGGGACACATACCCTTACTTTTTTCCGCAGAAGCAGCTGCTGGCTGAGGAAATTGCGGCTGGGCGAATTCCGTTGTGGCACGATCGCACTGCGCTCGGCTATCCCCTGCTGGCGGAAAGTCAGGGCGGAATTTTTTATCCGCCGACGCAGGTGCTGTATCGGTGGCTGCCGGTGCATACGGCCTATCACGTGGGCTTTCTGCTGCACTACTGGGGCGCGTACGTGGCGACATGGCGGTATGCTCGCAGCCAGGGGCTGCGGCAGTGGTCCTCGCTGCTGGTGGCTCTGGTGTTTGTCTACGGCTGGTTTCCCGCTCGGTCATCCCTCGAGTGGAGTATTATCGGGGGTGTCTGGTTTCCGGTGTGTCTCTGGCAAACCGCTCGACTGCTGGAACAGCCCGGTCTGCGTCGTCTGAGTCTGCTGGCTGCGGCATTTGCGCTGCATCTGCTGGCCGGCCATTTTGCCCTCGCGTTCATCACGCAGTTGTGCTGTCTGGCGGTGCCTGTCTGCCATGTGCTGGTGGTGTCATCGCTGTCGGCGGCTGAGCGTTTGCGGGCGGGGCGTGCGGGGCTGGCGTGGTGCAGTGGGGCACTGCTGGTCGGCTTGCTGCTGGCTTCCGTGCAACTGCTGCCGACCCTGGAACTGCGGCGTGCCAGTCAGCGCGACGGGCTGCGGACGCAGGATGGTCGGTCGGTGGCCTTCAATCCCGCGTATGGGCACATGCCACCGCTGTATCTGACTCAGTTGGTGGCGTCATGGTGGTACTGGCATTCGCCGGAGCTGGTGCAGTCGAGGTCGATGCTGCGGACGCCGGGGGCCTGCAGTGCCGACACCAACGCCGTGGAGGCCCATCTGTATCTTGGACTGCTGCCATTGGGACTATGTCTGCTGACTTTGAATCGCCGGATTCGTCGGCAACTGCCTGGGTCGGGCTGGCGGGTCTGGCTGCTGCTGTCCGCGGGGGCTTTGGTGTATGCCACCGGGTGGCTGGTCCCGTTACTGGGACGATTGCCCGGGTTTGGGTTCTTTATGGGGCCGGGGCGATATTCGATTGTTGTGCAGTTGGGGTTGTCGCTGTTGGCCGGATTGGTGCTGGATGTGGTGTTGCGGCGGCGTGGCGCTGTGTTTCGAGTTGCGGTGTCGGCAGCAGTGGCTGGTCTGACCATGGTGGATCTGCAGTGGTCATCACGGGCGGTCAGTGACGCCGTCGTCGTGGCCAATCCGCCGCTGAAATCTCTGCCGGACAGTTGGCTGGCGCGGGAACTGCGGGCGGAAGACAGCCTGAGTCCTGTGCGAGTGTTTGCACCGGGGCCGAACATTGCGAATCTATTCGGCGTGAGCAGTGTTCCGCAGTATCTGGGCCTTGGGCCGGCTGCCTATTTTCGTGAGGAGTTCCAGTTTGAGGGGGGCGGAGCGAGTGGTCCTGCGGAATACCCCGGAACGCAACTGTCGATGCAACTGAATCGACTGGGAGTGACGCATCTGCTGACGACCGAACCGATTGCTCGCCCCGCTGCCGATCTGCTGCTGCTGGGGGCCGCACCTGACGCCTTCCTGAATCGCGTGTGGGGGCGTGGTGTGGAGCCCTGTTTTCTGTATCGAATAACCGGTAGTGCCGGGCGACTGCAGTGTGAGCCTGCCAGTGCGCTGCAGCAGGTGCGATGGCTGCAGCGGTTACCAGCACGGGTCGAATGCGAAGTCACCACGACAGCCGACAGTGTGCTGCGGCTGGCGGATCTGAATTTCCCGGGCTGGTCGGTGCAGGTGCTGAATCCGGATGGTGCAGCGGTAGCTGCCGGAGCGGCGAAGTCTGACGCGGCGGATGACTATCATCGCAGCGTCGCGGTGCCGGCCGGGAAACATCGGGTCAGCTGGACCTACACATCCGCCGGTTTTCGCCTCGGGCTGCTGTTGAGCCTCGGGACACTTGCTGTGTTGCTGGGACTGGTTCTGGCTGCGTCCTGGATGAATGTACGCAGAGGTGATTGACACTGGTGACGGGTGATGGCTTTGGCTGCAAGTTGCCGGAAAACCGCTCAAGTCCTCGGGAGAACCGGGCAGGGGAGTGCCGGGGTGTGAGACATGGCCGCGGCTTGCATCCCGTGGACGCACCGCCTCACGTATTAAACAGGAAGTGGCAGATATCGCCATCCTGCATCACGTACGCCTTGCCTTCAACTCGCAGTTTGCCCGCCGCTCGGATTTCCTTTTCCGACTTGAACGTTTCCAGATCTTCCAGTGTGTAGACTTCGCAGCGAATGAAACCTTTTTCGAAGTCGCTGTGAATGACTCCGGCAGCCTGCGGGGCGGTTGCGCCGACCGGAATTGTCCACGCACGCACTTCTTTTTCACCCGCCGTAAAATAGCTCTGCAGTCCCAGAGTTCTGTAGGCTGCGCGAGCCAGCGGGCCGAGCCCTGGTTCCGTCAGACCCACCGACTGCAGCATCTCGTTGCGGTCTGCTTCGTCCAGTTCGGCCAGTTCGGCTTCCAGCTTGGCACAGATCGGTACCACATTGGCTCCGTTTGTGGTGGCGTACTGGCGGACCTGCTGGACGAGGGTGCCCTGACCATCAAGGTCGTCTTCGGCAACGTTGGCCACGAACAGCACCGGTTTGGCGGTCATCAGGCCGATGGCGCGCACGACCGATTTTTCTTCATCGGTGAAGCTGCAGGTTCGCAGCGGTTTGCCTTCGTTGACCCATGCCTGGCACTTCTCCATCACTGTGGCGCGAAGTTTGGCTTCCTTGTCACCGCTTTTGGCAGACCGCTGTGCTTTGGGCAGCGAGTTTTCGAGGGTCTGCATGTCGGCCAGCAACAGCTCGGTTTCAATTGTCTCGATGTCCGAAAGCGGATTCACTCCACCACCGACATGGGTGATATCGTCGTCCACGAAGCAGCGAACCACCTGCATGATGGCGTCCACTTCGCGAATGTGGCTGAGGAATTTATTGCCGAGCCCTTCGCCTTCGCTGGCGCCTTTGACGATTCCGGCGATGTCCACCAGTTTCAGGGCTGCCGGAATGACCTTCTGTGGCGGGATGTATTTCGTGATCCGCTGCAGCCGCTGGTCCGGAACGCTGACGATCCCCTCATTCGGCTCAATCGTGCAGAAGGGGTAGTTGGCGCTTTGAGCGGCTGTGGAGCAGGTCAGAGCGTTGAACAGGGTGCTTTTGCCGACATTCGGCAGGCCGACAATTCCGGCTTCCATGAATCAGGTTCCAGCTCAGCTGAGGTAACGGAGGCCTCGAAAGGTCCGAGGCGCGGGGAGACAGTGTAGCAGATTTCCGGGCGGTCGCAGGGCAGAAATCCGACGGATTTTCGGCGTTGCCGGTTCAGAAAATGCCTGCCGTTGCAATCTGTGTCAGGTGAAACTGGTCTTGCCGATCGGCAGAAATTGCTGGTAGGCTGCGAGCAGGAGACTGTTTTGTGAGTACCAGCCGTATCAGAAAACCCGCGATTCACCAGCGTTGCAGCGTGCTTTGGCACGCGGCGATCGCGGTTGCAGCGTGTTGTGTCTGCGGCGGATGTCTGAATCCCCAATACGCTCGTCTGCCGCAATGCCTCGCGGCGCAACCCACTCAGGAAACCCGTGCGTGGGAACAGCATTACCCATTTTCCGAGCCTGAGCTGGGGCCTGCGTCAGAGTCCGTTCCGCGCGGTTTTGATCGTCCCCGTTCCGGTCCGCGTCGAGCGGCGGAGCAGCGGGTGTTTCAGGGACTGCCCGCTGGTCCCGAAGCTCAGCCCGCCGGTCCGGAAGCTCGAAACTACAATCGCTCGATCAATTGAATCCGCTGAACGGATGTTTCGGCGACAGCGAGTGATGGCCAGCGATGCAGTTCGCTGTTGCTGTCGGATTTCCCGAAACGCTGTGCTGACAGACCCCACCCTCGCGCGGTAACATAATCCTTTCCCGCACGCCCGCGTGCTGCGTGTTCGTGGCTGTTTCAGGAATCTGCTGATGATCGGTTCACTGTCAGGAACAGGCATACTGACTGCGGCGGGTCTCTGGATACTGGCCGTGGTGCCGCACTGCCACGGTCAGCAGACGGCTGCCGCCGACGAATTCTTCGAAAAGCGGATTCGTCCGATTCTGGTGCAGCGCTGCGAAGGCTGTCATTCGCGTGCAGCGGGAAAAGCCGGCGGAGGCTTGCTGCTGGATCATCGTGAGGGCTGGTCAACAGGGGGCGACAGCGGCGCGGCCATCGTGCGTGGCCAGCCGGACGCCAGTCTGTTGATTCAGGCCGTTCGCTACGTTGCCGACGGCCCACAGATGCCTCCGGAAAGCAAGGGTGGAAAACTGCCCGATGAGGAAATCCAACTGCTGGAAGAGTGGGTTCGCACGGGGGCAGTGGATCCGCGCGTGCCGTCAGCTCAACTGGGCGGGATGTCTCTCCAGCAGGCTCGTACGTGGTGGGCTTTTCAGCCGCTGCCCACGCTGGCTCAGCGTCTGCAGCCGGCCGATATCGACCGTGCTCTGCAGCGTCACTGGCAGCAGCAGGGGCTCAGTGTGGCCCCCCCCGCAGAGGCTCGGACGCTGCTGCGACGACTGCACTTCGACCTCACCGGTCTGGCTCCTGCCATGCAGGATGTTGACGCTTTTGTCGCTGATGCATCAACGACTGCGTGGCAGGCTGAGGTTGAGCGGTTGCTGCAGTCCCCGCAGTACGGCGTGCACTGGGGACGGCACTGGCTGGACGTGGTGCGTTATGCCGATACCGCTGGTGAAAATACCGACCGGCCGTTGCCGCACGCGTGGCGATACCGTAACTGGGTGATGCAGTCCCTGAATGCGGATCTGCCATTCGATCAGTTCGCTCGACTGCAACTGGCGGGTGACCTGCTTCCGGAAGCTCAGGGTCAGACGAAAGCTGACGGCATTGTGGCCACCGGCTATCTGGCGATCGCTCGTCGATTTGGTCATGACATCGACAAGGACATCCATCTGATGTACGAGGATGTCATTGATAATCTGGGCAAGAACTTTCTGGGTCTGACGCTGGGCTGTGCACGCTGTCACGATCACAAGTACGACCCGATCACCGCGGAAGACTACTACGCATTGTACGGTGTGTTTGACAGTACGAAGTTTTCGTTTCCGGGGTGTGAGCCGAAGGGTCAGCCGAAGGATCTGGTGCCGCTGGCCGATGCCGCCGCCGTGGCTCAGGCGCAGCAGGATTATCAGCAGCGTCTGGCCGTATTTGAGCAGCGGCAGCAGCAGCGGGACGCCGGTCGACTGTCCATCAGGCAGTTGGCCGATCGCAGTCATCGGATTCTGTCCAGCGCGAGCGTTGGTGAAGGGCAGACGGTGACTCTGCAGTCGGGTGTACCGCAGGGTGTACCGGGTGGGCTTGAGTCGCTGTCGCTGAAGCGCGGCGAAGTTCTGCAACTGGCAATTCTGCCGAACGGCAATTACGGTGCCGATACGACTCGCGTGCAGTTCGAAATCCAGCGGAGGTCCGGTGAAAATCCGGCGACGTGGTCATTGCAGGACGTGATCGAGAACTTCATACCGGGTGGGCCGCTGCGGCAGCAGCGGGATGCAGCGTGGTGTTTTCTGGAGATCACCGATGGTCCGCAGTTTTTGACGGATGTCAAACCGGCCATTGAGGGGCGGCAGGAATTGAGTGCGTGGGCGCGGGGGGACAACCCTGCTGTCTTTGTGAATCAGTCGAACCAGCAGGTCGACGTCTGGACGCGTCTGAACCCGCGGACCGTATTTGTGCATCCGGGGCCGGATCGTCCGGTGGCGATTGCGTGGGTGTGTCCGGAGGATGGGCAGTATCAGGTGCAGGGCGTGGTTGAGGATGCTCATCCGGCTGCGCTGGACGGTGTCAGTTTTCGACTTGAGCATTTTGCGGATTCGGAAATCGGTCCGGCGATGGTGGCTCTGGGACAGGCCGCTGTGGCTCCGGCCGAGTCCCGTCCGGCCCCGCCGGTGTTCCCTGTGGCTTACGCGGTCTTTGAGTCGGCGGCCAAAAATGCGCGGGTGCATTTGCGGGGTGATCCGGAGCAACCTGGGGCGGAAGTTGCGCGGCGCTGGCTGACGACATTTGGTGGCGAGGCTCTGGCGGACCCTGCGGGGGGCAGTGGTCGGCTGCAACTGGCTGAGGCCGTGGTGCGGCAGCCCCTGTTTGCTCGAGTGATTGTCAATCGTGTGTGGCAGTGGCATTTCGGTCGCGGTCTGGTGGCATCGGCAAATGATTTTGGTTCACGAGGTGCTGCGCCGCTGGATGTGCAACTGCTGGACATGCTGGCTGCGGACTTTGTGGCAGGTGGCTACCGACTGAAGGACCTGCATCGGCTGATACTCAGCACAAATGCGTGGCAACTGGATTCCCGTACTGCGGACCTGGGGGATCCTGAGAATCAGCATCAGGCACGTTTCAGTCGTCGGCGACTGACAGCGGAAGAGCTGCGTGATGCGGTGCTGCGTGCATCCGGCGGACTGAATACTGGTGTTCCTGAGGGGCATCCATTTCCGCCAGAGTCCACGTGGACATTTTCGCAGCATGCACCGTTCAATGCGGTTTATGACAGTCCGCATCGCAGTGCATTTCTGATGGTGCAGCGGCAGCGGCGTCATCCGTATCTGGCACTGTTCGACGGTGCGGACCCGAATTCCAGCACCGCGCAGCGGCAATCCACCACCGTACCGACTCAGGCCCTGTACTTTCTCAACGACGCCTTCTTTCATCAGCAGGCACAGCGGATAGCGGAGCGGTCTGAGCTGTCCGGGGAAGACAGCGAGGCGGTGCAGCAGTTGTACGAGCTGCTGCTGCAGCGGCGACCGGATGTGAATGAGCGAGCGTTGGCGCTGGACTTTCTGGCGAGCTATCCGGGGACGGTGGCCGAGCGTCGAGCTGCGTGGGTGCGGGTGCTGATGTCAGCCAGCGAATTTTCGTATGTGGACTGAGGCGATGCAGAGGGTGGAATCATGAAAGACACTGGTCACGTGCATCGTCGCGGTGTTCTGCGGTCGGCGGCTGCCGGGTCACTGCTGTTTTCCGGAGTCGTGAAGCAGTTACTGGCGGATTCCGGCGACCCACTGCTGGCGCGTGAGGCACCTTTTCCGGTGGCAGCGAAGCAGGTGATTTTTCTGTTTATGACCGGAGGTGTGTCGCATGTGGACACCTTTGATCCGAAGCCTGCACTGACGCGGGATCACGGCAGGGAAATCCGGGCGGATCACCCTGAAATCAGGGATCGACCGGGATATGAGCGGATTTTCCTGAAGCGTCCGCAGTGGCGTTTTCGGCCTCACGGGCAGTGTGGGACGGAAGTGAGCGAGCTGTTTCCGGAGGTGGCTGGTTGTGTTGATGACATCGCACTGATTCGATCGATGCACACGTCGCATTCGAACCATTACAACGCGACACTGGGCATGCATACGGGTTCGTTTGCATTTTCGCGTCCCAGCATTGGCAGTTGGATGAGTTACGGACTGGGGACAGAGAATCGCAATCTGCCGGGATTCGTAGTGATTGCTCCGCAGCAGACCTACGCCGGAACGCAGGTGTATGCCAGCGATTTTCTGCCGGCCAGTCATCAGGGGACGCTGGTGGTACCGGGTGCTGAGCCGATTGCGAATGTCCGTCCGCGGGTAGCTCGGGATCGTCAGCAGCTGGAGCTGGCGGCGCTGCGGCGACTGAATGAGCGGCATCTGGAGCAGCGTCCGGCGGATGCGGCGCTGGCGTCGCGGCTGCGATCATTTGAGACTGCGGCCGGAATGCAGTTGGCGGTGCCGGATGCCTTCGATTTTTCCGGTGAGACCGCGGGAACGCTGGCGTCGTATGGTTTGCAGCCGGGGCAGACCAGTGGGTTTGGCTGGCAGTGTCTGGCCGCGCGGCGACTGGTGGAACGTGGTGTGCGATTTGTGGAGCTGATTGATACGGGTTCATCGGGCAACTGGGATGCTCATGGTGACATGCTGTCGCACGTACCGCTGGCGCGCAATGTGGACCGTCCGATTGCAGCACTGCTGAAGGATCTGAAGCAGCGTGGGATGCTGGAAGAGACTCTGGTGGTCTGGACAACGGAGTTTGGTCGTACGCCGTTCAACAATACCGCGGATGCTCCGGGGCGTGAGCATCATCCGTGGGCCTTCAGTTCGTGGCTGGCTGGCGGAGGTGTGAAGGCGGGGATCACGTGGGGCGAGACTGACGAGCACGGATTGCGTGCCAGCGTGAATCGGGTGCATGTGCATGATTTTCATGCCACGATCCTGCGGCTGATGGGTTTTGACCATGAGCAACTGACGTATCGGCATGCGGGGCGCGATTATCGTCTGACGGACGTGCATGGTGAGGTGGTGCAGGGGCTGCTGGAATAGCCGAGTGGAGCCGCGAGGGATACTATGCAGCTCGGGCTTTAGCCCGAGTTCCGTATTGAAGAGTCACGCGCGAGTACGATCTGCGGCGCTGTTTCAGGGTGCTGTGCCCCCTC
>Ga0255094_1000590_pt1 | contig 18317 bp, 17 predicted proteins | sample Colum_Law_RepB_8_2_FD_188434 | JGI IMG/M metagenome (GOLD analysis project Ga0255094, IMG submission 188434) | Freshwater microbial communities from Columbia River, Oregon, United States - Colum_Law_RepB_8d | ecosystem: Environmental > Aquatic > Freshwater > River | place: USA: Oregon...
TTCGCGCGTCGCTGTGCTGCTTCCGGTCCGGCTGCGCCTCCCCTCCAGCAGCACAGCGACTCCTTACTCCTTCCCTAACCGTTACTCGCATAACACCTGGACAGAAATTGGGGGCAGGTCAAAACCGCAAGCCGCATCTTAGGAATCATCACATCGTCCACATTGGAAGAAAAAAACTTTGACGACGCACAGGCCACTGGGGAACAATAAAGGTTTCAGGAACGAATGGCACTGTCGTAGCGGAAGTTATTTCAAGTACAGTGTTTACGCAATTCTTTCTGGAGGACGTGTCGAGGCTTTTGCCTAAGCGGATAGCCGTGGCGGCGGCGTTTGATTACGCGAGGCTCAAGACGGCCGGGGCGGTTGCCGACTCGGCACTTGGCGATGCGTTTCAGGAGCTGATCGCAAACTCTTCGTAACGCCTTGCCTGACATCAGTCCGCTCGCATGCATAGCCCAGCCGCTGAGCACAAACTGGCAGGTGCTCGTGAAACTGATCGAGCGAGGCTTTTGGTCACTGCGAAATGCAGCAGAGGCGGCCGTCAGACGAATGAGGTTATAGGCCAGAAACGTTGTGCGAAATTCAACACGAACCATGTCAGGTGACTTACATCGGACATGACTGAGATTCATCGTCCACACAATGATGTGATCGTACTTTCCCAGTCGACGGCCCTTGCGAAAATCGGCATGGCGAAGATGATGCAGTCGAGCACAGACATCAACGTTCTGATTCAGCAGTTGAGCGATCATCATGAACGAACAGTAGTAGCGATCAAAGACGACAACATCACCGGCCGTCAGCTAGTTCATCATCTGTCGCAGCAACGCAGACTCGCCCGTTTCCTTCCCTTTGTATGGTCCGAGCACCACGTCCATCACCATGGCCGTTGCGAGCGACAGAATCACGACGCTGCGAGCGATGGGAAGTCCGACACCTTTCTTCTGAGTTCGTGGGTGAGGAAACTCAGCCTGGTTTTTTGCCGTGTCGGGCATGGTGAATGTGAAGCCATCCACAAGCTTTGCATGGCGTCTTTTCCACAGCCAGGAGTCGTCAGCAAGGTGTTCGGCGTCATTGGCGATTTCCGTGCTGAGCTCGCGGATCGCCGACTCGGAAAGCTTGGCTCGAGCTCGACAATAGTCGCCAGTATCTTCCGTTGGGGCATCCTGCCCGCTCTGCAGGCAGAAGCTGATGATGCTGGCGACGGCCGACTGACAAGACGCTTCCTTACCATCCCGCAGCACCTGCCCGAGAAAGGCCCACAACACAACGGCGGTGTTATAAATGCGATTCTCGCCGAACCACCCGCCGTGTTTGCGGAAGATTTGAGCAATCTTCTCCGCAGTCAGGACCGATGCAAACGACACCCCCGGATGAAGCAGGAATCCATCGACGATCTTCTGAAATCCGGCGTTCCGGAAATCGTTGGAATCAGATACAGACTGGCGCATGAAAAACCCTCCCTGGCATCTGTGGGGACAGGTTCGCCAGAGAGGGCTTGCGATTCATACCAGAGACGGAATTTTTCAATCAAGACCAGCCTCAGGTCGCACGAGTTTACATTTTCTACTCGCGCGATCATAAACCACATTGCGCGCTAACGTCCCCTACGACAGTGCCATTCGTTCGTGACACCTTTTGTGGCCTCGCGAGTCTCAATCGGGAAGAAGTTCGGTGTTCTAATTTTCAAAAGACACGACTCCTTTCGACTACTTTAGAATCGACAACTCCGTCGAATCTTTCAATCGTCGTCCCCAAATTGAATGTCTTCGGCCTGCAGAGTGATCAGCATTTCCCTGGTCAGCGGCGTGACACTGATAACTCGGTTCGCCAGTCGACGCACCGCGTTTTCGAACAGGTTTCTCGCCAGCCGGGCATTTCCAAAGTGTTCGTCCTTCTCCTGGATGAGTGCTTCAAACGTGGATTGCAACGCTTTTCGAGCAGCTTCTGAAAGCACATAATGGTCACGCCGACACATGCCATCAAAGATCTCAACCAGCTCGTCAGTAGTGTAATCCGGGAAGCTCAATGTCCTCTGAAAGCGTGATGATAATCCCGGGTTTGTCTGCAGCATCTCCTGCATCCTGGCAGGATATCCAGCGACGATAACGACCAGGCGATGACGGTCATCTTCCATTCGTTTCAGCAAAGCCTGCACAGCCTCGTGCCCGAACTGGTCATCACCCTGTTCCGAAACCAGACTGTACGCTTCGTCAACAAACAGCACTCCGTCCAGCGCTTCGTCCACGCGTTCGTTCACGCGGGGCCCGGTCTGACCCGCGAATTTCGCGACAAGTCCGGAGCGATCCGTTTCGACAGTATGCCCCTTGACGACAATCCCCAACCCTCCGAGGGCCTTGCCCAGAATCCTCGCGACCGTTGTCTTGCCTGTGCCGGGATTTCCCTGAAACACCGTATGAAGACTGACCTGTGTCTTCGGCAAGTTGTGTTTCTTTCGTTCCTTCTGCACCTCCAGGAAATTGATCAGTTGTGACAGATCGTCTTTCACAGACCTGAGTCCGATCAGGGTCTTCAGTTCACCCGTCGCTTCCTGAAGCATCTGTTCCCGAGTCTTCTTCGGAAGAGTTTCAGACTCCTTTTTACTGACTTCTTCCTCCGGCCCGTCAGCTTTCTGCGAACGCTTTCTCTTTGGCTTTATCTGCGCAACTGCACTCATTGTCTGCGCCGATGAACTTGTCCCGGACGATTCTATTGTCATCGACTCCGCCGGATTCTTTTGCTTCAGCACGCGTTTTACGGCCCCAAAAATGGCCTCCAGCGCCGTGCGCTCGTCAGGGTTAATTGTGCCGTCAATTTTTGCGATGATGTTGGCTACTCGCGTAACATACGTGAGCAGTGCCGTTCGCTGTTCTCGCAAAGGTGGCAGACGGACAAAGGGACCAAGCAAACTTTCCCAGTGCAGGGCTTCAGCCAGCTCTGAGGCCTTGCTGAGTCCTTCTTCGATTTGCTCCCGATCAACATCAATACTCCAGACATGCTTCAACAGCACCAGAGCCGCCGAACGTTCTGCAGCATGCCACTCCTGATCGCACTGAGCCACCTCAATGAAGATCTTGATCATGAGACCACGATGAAGATCGATCATCAGCTCGGAAAACTTTTCCGGTCCGTCTGTCAGCAGCTCCGGGCAGGAATCCGCACAGACCTGCGAACCTTCCACATACAATGCTTCGCAGCCTCGCAGCGAACGTCGGAGCTCCTGAATCAGATCAGAATCCAGCTCGCCGGTCGCTGGCTCGTTGGCGTTGACAAGGTTTCGGATCCAGTCGATCACGGCAGACTCCGGAGAAAAAAAGGATATTTATCACGGCGATCCGATTGCCGGGCTGTTTTGATCCGGATGCGCCCCTGCCTGGTGCTTCCCCGGAGTTCCGATGCTGCCTCAATCCACAGCAACCTTCACCACAATCTTTCGTACAGCGGACGGTTGATCGTTGACTGCGATCCCGGGGATGTGTCCATCTTGCGGGAAGAAGATCGTAAAGCTTCCTGCCGGCACGGTCAGGAAATCGCCGGGGCCGTCGAACAGAGCATAGTCGGCATCAGCGTCGTACGGCTTCTTAACCGTGAGTGTGTCCACTTTCGCCCATCCCATCTGCTCAACGCCGGCCGCCACAAACTGCACATCAATGTATTTGCGATGCGCTTCCCACACACCTTCCGCTTTTGGCTTGGTCGTGTTGTCCTGAACCAGTGCGAAAATCTGATCGCCATCAATGGGCGTTTTTCCGAGCGGTAAACGGGTCCCATCATGCTCCTGAAGATACTGCAAAGCTTTCGCGATACGCTCCCCGAGACCGTAATACTGCTTTGCGTTTCTCAGGGAGTCAGTGACCATGAATCGTGGTTCCTATAGCGTTAAAGTTGGCTGAAGTTGGTGGGCAGAGTAGGAAACGGGCGCAGGAAAGTCAGTGGGCTTTGTTGTATTTTCCGCAACGTGCGAATTGACGTCGAGTGTCTGCGGGATGCGTTCAACAGGACGTTGCCTTTTTCGTGACCGCGTATCGGACTATCTCCGGCAATTTGACCAGTGAATGTTGCCTGGTCCGTTCGACCGATCCACAAATCCCATTCCCGCTAAACCAATTCTCGAATCGGCTCATGCGTCTCGCAGAGATACATCGGGCGGCCGGTGAGATCGGGAATCGTTGTGTTTCCGAGACCAATCCCCAGATTGTGGTACAGTGTGGCGAACACATCGGGATATCCGATCGGACGCGAAATGGCCTCTTCGCCCAGACGATTCGTTTCGCCAATCACCTGGCCTGTTCTCATCCCGCCACCAGCCAGCATTGCAAAGGTGACCTTCGGCCAATGATCTCGGCCGGCATCCTTGTTGATGACAGGAGTGCGGCTGAATTCGCCCCAGACAACGACCGACACATCCTTGTCCAGACCTCGTTCATGAAGATCGCTCACCAGCGCGGCAAGGCCCTGATCGAGCAATGGAATTACTTTTCGGCCGTTGGCGAAATTTGCCCCGTGCCAGTCAAAGTCCGCAAAAGCAACGGTCACGCATCGAGCACCCGCTTCGACAAGTCGACGAGCAGCCAGGAACTTGGACATGTGTGCCTGATAGCCCTTTGACGAATACGGTAAACAGTTCGGATCATCCTGACCATATCTCGCGCGGACCTGCGGATCTTCTCGAGTGAGGTCCAGAGCCTCTACGAGTCGACTGGAACTCAAAATCCCCAGAGCCTGCTGAGCAAAGCTGTTGTCCAGCAGTCCTGCTCTCTGATCAGCTTCGCGGCGGAACCGATCCAGTCCCGCGAGCAGTGATCCACGATCCGCCAGTCGCGTGGTGTCGATCTCGTTGAGCACCATGTTCTGCAGCGCGTCGCCTGATGGTTTGAACGGCGTGTGCGCCATTCCCAGAAATCCAGCGCCAGGCAAATTGTACGGCTGGTGTTCCATCGCCATCGACAGATCGATGGCAGGCGGCACAGCGGAATCCACCGGCCCGCGTAAACGAGACAACACGGAACCAATCTCGGGCCAGCCACCGAGAGGCTGCGCACGAAACATGCGCCCCGTCACGCACTGAAAAGAAGAGTGACGTTCTTCGGCACCAACCAGCGAACGAATGATCGAGAACTTGTCCATCATCGACGCCACTCGCGGCATCAACTCAGAAATCTGAACGCCTGGAACGTTGGTCGAGATCGGCTGAAACTCACCACGAATCTCCGCCGGAGCACCCTGCTTCAGATCAACCATATCCAGATGCGGTGGACCACCGGTGAGATAAATCATGATCACCGACTTATGCGACGAGCGCACTCCGGCGCGATCTTCTGCCTGCAGCAATTGAGGCAACGACAATCCCCCAAGAGCCAGTGAACCGACCGTCAGGAAATCCCGACGAGGTCTCTTGTCACACAGTTGCACTGATCGTCCAGTCATCGTGAGCATTGCATTATCGCTCCGCTGAAATGTGGCTTCTCAGCCAGACAATTGGCTTGCGAGGTCGGCCTACTTTAGTCTCCGAACCCGGCGAGTGTCGACTTCTGGTCTGGAAAAGTCGCAGACTTTGAATGTATGAGCGATACCGCTTTTTAAACCCAATTTCTCACAGCGAACCGATTGCCGGGCTGTTTTGGAGCGGATGCGAATTGCAAATCGGTCGATTGGCTGGATAATGCGGTGACTTTACGAGCAAAAGTGCAATCTCTCTCGTGGGGAGATGCGTGAAATCCCGCCATGCACGATTTGGATCTGCTGGCCGGTGATAGATGGTCTGAGGCCAATTCGTTGATTCAAATTCGGTAGCTTACTTTTCGAGAAACAAACGTTCATGACTGGAATCAGTCCGACAACCGCTCCGCGAAAGACGCGCCGGCAGAAGGTCTTTGCGGTGCTGCCAACATTGCTGACGCTATGCAATGCGGCGTGTGGGTTTGGGGCGATCACGATTGCAGCCAAAATTGGTCCTGAACAGATCAGCGGGACAGAACTGCTGGTGACGGCCGCTCAGTTGATCTTCCTCGCGATGCTCTTCGATATGCTCGATGGAAGCGCGGCGAGGCTCACCAATCAGACCTCCGACTTTGGGGCTCAGCTCGATAGTCTCTGCGATGCGATCAGCTTTGGGGTCGCTCCGGGATTCATCTTATTGCAGTTGGCAAATCCTGATCACAAACTGCTGATGGCGACTGCGATTCCATTTCCCCCACGACTACTGTGGGCCATCGCCGTTCTGTTTATGGCGTGTGCTATTTTGCGACTGGCGCGGTTTAATGTCGAATCCGATGAGGAAGATTCGCATGAGTTCTTCAGTGGGCTGCCTTCTCCGGCAGCAGCTGGAGTTGTGGCTTCTTTTCCAATTGGCATTCGTGAACTAAACGAACAGTTCACTTCCGCCAGTTTGATCTCGAAATATCTTCAGCCTACGTTGGCGATTCTGTTGCCGTTGATTACGCTCGCGGCCGCCGTGCTGATGGTTTCTCGCATCCGATATGCACACGTCTTCAATCAGATGATTCGCGGACGTCGCAGTCGAAACCAGATTCTGCAGATCGTGTTTGCGATGGTTCTGGTGTTTGTGGTGCGAGAAATGGCTTTGCCGGTCTTGTTCTGTGCATTTGCCTTTTCATCGCCGGTGCGAGCACTGTGGCAGCGATATGTTCGGCCGCCGGCACCGGTTGTTGCGGTCAGCAGTGATACAGACGCGGCGTGATTTTTGAAAAGATGTTTTCCAGTAATTCCTTGAAGAGTCAGGGTTGAGATGAATTTGAAAGACTATGTGCGATCCATTCCGGATTTTCCAAAGCCCGGCATTATGTTTCGTGATATTACGCCGATGCTGAAGTCCGCAGCGGCAATGAAGGAAGTTACTCGCCGTTTGGCTGAGCCATTTCGCGATGCCGGAATCACAACCGTGCTGGCTGCGGAAGCACGCGGATTCGTGTTTGGAGTTCCATTGGCGATGGAACTGGGGGCAGGATTTGTCCCGGTTCGAAAGCCGGGCAAGCTACCTTTCGAGACTCATAAGTTCAGTTACGATCTCGAGTACGGCTCTGACTCGCTGGAGATTCACCGCGATGCCGTGAGTCCGGATGATCGAGTGTTGCTGGTCGACGATCTTCTCGCTACGGGCGGCACGGTTGAGGCTTGCTGGAAGTTGGCTCAGGCACAGAACGCGCAGATCGTCGGGGCGGCTTTTGTAATCGAGCTGGCTTTCCTGAATGCTCGGCAGAGACTGAACGGTCTGCAGGTCAACAGTCTGATTGCCTATAACACGGAAGAAGCGGACGAGTAGCCGCTGAGGGTGTGTTTTGTTTAACTATAGAAGTTGGGTTAACGTTATCAGCCGGAACGCGTTAGCAGGCCGTTGATTTGAGTCGTTTCACGGCAAGCAGCAGGCGTCGTCGCCCGATTTCGCCTACGCCTGCGGCTCGCCGTTAAACGAAAACGCCCAATACACCACTAAATCGACACCCCGTTAGCGTCCGGTTTTGAACCGTGGGCTAGCGGCTAATATTGAGACTTCCAAAGCTCAAGTTAGCCCGATTCCTGCTCGAATGGAGTTCGACATGACCGCGAAGGATCAGCGGGCTGACAAATCGCTGCCGGCGAACTCAACACGCACATCGGGGTTCTCCACGTCGGGCCTGACTCGCGCCCACGAGTCGCCTTATGTTTGCCCCGGAAGTACTCAGGCCGTCAGTCGTGCGGTGCATTTGGCGCGACTCAATGCGGCTTGGTCGGAATGTGATCATTGCGAGTGGCGAACAGACTCCGAGGGACTTGCGGAGAAAACACTGCAGGCGACGGAACGCATTCGAGATCACCGCGGAGCAGGACTGCATCGAACAGAGTTTGGAATTCGCGGGCCATACATTAATGAGCTCGATCGACGCACGGCGGCAGATGTTGCGCGGATCTTTGCGAGTTGTGTGAACGAGTTGGCGATGGCTGGGGATCAGCAGCCCGCCCCGATAGTGGCTGCTCGGGCTCCGCAGCAGTATCGGCCCGTGACGAACGCGACCCCTGAGTCTGCGGTGCCGGCAAAACTAATCGACGTTCATGCGGTTGTTGTGGGCTACGATGGCAGAAGTTCATCGCCCGATATCTTTGTCGGAGTCACAGCGGCGGTTCGCGAGATGGGATTGTCAGTGATTGATATTGGTCGTTGCACAGCCGCGTCGATTCAGGAGGCTGCTCGCAGTTTGCAAGGATGTGCCGGAATAATGTTCGTGACGGGAGCTGGAAAGCCCGCGTCCTGGACTGGTCTTGATGTAATGGATGCTCACGGGGAATCCGTGCCCGTTGTCTGGAAAGACTTTGGAGTTCGCCTGCAACACGTGACATCGAGTCCTTCGACTGCCGCTCCGGGGGAATCAAACCGTGCTGATGCCGAGAGTGACGGGCTCTCCGAAGTGTTGCGACGCATTCGCGGAGAGACTGAAGCGGCGACGCCGCGAGTGCCATCGACGGCTCACCTGCGATTGTGGCTGCCGTCGATTGAAGACAGAGTGCGGTGGTCGGGGCGATTATCACGTCACTCAGGCCAGCACGAAGTCGTAAATTTTGAACCCAGGTATCGCGAATGGCTGACTCGGTGGTACCCGCAGGAAAGTTCGCTGCGAGTGCTCCTGCGGTCGGATGATCCGTTGATTCAGGAACGAGCCACCTCGCTGGCTGAGCAGACGGGAATAGAGCTCTATGTTCGAGCTTTGCGCGACGATGTATCAATTCCTTCATGTCGCTTTTCAATGACTGTATTCGAAGATGATCGGCAGTTTGTGATCAATGATGATCACCATTCCGACGTGACGCCTGAACGTCTCGCTGTTCTCATCAATGCGTCTATTCATTCGCAGTCCTCGCAGGTGACGGCCCATGCGGATACGGCCTCGGGGCGATTTTGGTTGACGGATGCTCGGCGACGTTCAGAATTGGAAGGAACCGAACACGTCCGTGATGCGCTGGCGATTCTGGGGCTGACGATGAAGCTGATCGAATCCGGACGACTGAATTTGAGGCCGTGATTTGCGGGGCAATGTCCGTCAGCGGGCCTCATCAGGCGGGGGCAATTGTGTCGATGATTCCACAGAGCCGGGTATTTTCGGAGAATTAAGGTCCTCCCAACGGGCTCAATCCCTCATTCTGCCCCGGAAACGATTGCCAATTCTGGTTCGGGATCCGTAAACTGCGGAGCCCCGTGATCAGAAGGGACCGGCATTCTTGTCGGTCAATTGCTTCTCCACCCGCAACTTTCGCCCGCCCAAAACTCAGGAGCCAACGATGCTTGTTATTCCCGGACGATATGGCAAAGACACCTGCGACGGATATTCTCGCCGAGCAGTCCTGAGAGTTGGTAGTTCGGCATTGGCGGGACTTAGCGTCGCGACGCTGCTGGAAAATGCAGCTCGAGGTGCCGAAGTCAGCGACGAAGAAGCTCGCTACGGCGGCAAAGGATTCGGCGCGGCGAAGAGCGTCATCATGCTTTATCTTCAGGGCGGTCCAAGTCATCTGGATCTGTGGGACCCGAAGACAAATGTTCCTGACAATGTGAAGAGCATGTTCAACCCGATCGATACTTCGATCCCTGGTTGTCAGTTTACGGAGTTGCTGCCAAAGCTGGCTCAGCAGATTCATCGAGCCACCCTGATTCGCTCATTGAGTTACACGCCGGTCGGGCTCTTCAATCACACAGCAGCGATCTACCAGATGCTGACCGGCTATACCGCCGATAACGTAAGCCCTTCTGGTCAGCTTGAGCCGCCAAGCCCAAAAGACTTCCCAAACTTTGGCTCGAACATCGTCAAGCTGAAGCCGCTGCAGACACCGATGTTGCCATTCGTAATGATGCCTCGCCCGTTGCAGGAAAGCAATGTGATCGGCAAGGCCGGCACAGCCGGTTTCCTTGGTCGTGCGTTTGATCCTTACTATCTGTATCCGTCCGGCGACGATATGGACATGGCCAAGATGGAACGCATTCGAGTTGACGATTTGACGCTGCGTCAGGACGTTCCTCTCGACCGCCTGCAGCGTCGTGCCTCACTGCGAGACACCGTTAACGCTGGTATGAAGAATCTCGATCGTGCCGTCAATCAGTATGCTCTGAATGAGTATTACGATAAGGCTCTGGGTCTTGTTCTTTCTGGCCAGGCCCGCGAAGCATTCAATCTCAGTTCAGAATCAAACGAACTGCGAGAGAAGTACGGCAAGAACACCTTTGGTCAGAGCTGCCTGCTGGCTCGTCGTCTTGTCGAAGCGGGAACTCGCGTTGTTGAAGTTAACTGGCCGAAAGTTGCGAACAGCGACAATCATTCATGGGACGTGCATAGCGGCTTGAGCACTCGTATGAAGACTCAGTCAGCACCTATGCTGGATGCGGCTTTGGCGACATTGCTGGAAGATCTGGACGAGCGAGGTCTGCTGAAAGATACGCTGGTCGTCGCGGTTGGTGAATTCGGACGCAGCCCAAAACGCGGTGTTAGCACCTCCGGAAACAGCAATAGCGACGACGGTCGAGATCACTGGCCATACTGCTACACGGGCGTTGTGGCTGGTGCTGGCATGAAGCGTGGTTATGTCCATGGCAAGTCGGACGATACGGCTTCGGCTCCGGCTGATGGCCCAATTCATCCGGGCGAATTGCTGGCGTCCATTTACCATTCCGTCGGATTGTATCCACGTCGAACCGTCTACAATCACCTGAATCAGCCTCGCGAAATGGTGAAGTACGACGCGGCGATGGAACTGTTTGCGTAGTTCTACAAGTGCGGAATCTGTTCCGCTCGTATCCACAATTGAGGCCGCTGTGTCGCTGATTAATCCCGCGAACACTCGGCCTCAATTCACTATGTGCAAGAGTAAGTCAGGCGACGAATGACAACGGCGTATCACACCCTGCGATGGCAGGGAGGTGCTTCTGGGACTTTGTGCCTGATCGATCAGACTCTGCTGCCCGAGCAATTCACAGAGATTTCGTGTCGCTCGGTTGAACAAGTTTGGGAAGCGATCAAGACCCTTCGAGTTCGAGGTGCGCCGGCCATTGGTGTGTCGGCTGCCTACGGTCTTGTGATTGGATGTCAGTCGCATCGAAGCGAACCGCTGGCTCGATTTCTGAATCGAGTCAAGGGCGCTGCGGAATATCTTGCGACGAGTCGCCCTACAGCCGTCAATCTGTTCTGGGCATTGGATCGGATGCGGACTGTTGCTAACGACCAGGCCATCGTAGAAGGAATGACATCCGCACTTCTGCACGATCGACTGCTGGCTGAGGCTGCAGAGATTGATCGTGAAGATCGCGAAATGTGCCTGGCGATTGGTCAACATGGAAGCCAGTTACTGACGTCCGGAATGTCGGTATTAACTCACTGCAATGCTGGTGGACTGGCGACCGCCGGCGACGGGACTGCTCTGTCTGTGATGTTTGCTGCTGCTGCCGCAGGCAAACAGATTCACGTGTTTGCTGATGAGACTCGACCACTGCTCCAGGGAGCTCGCCTGACGGCTTGGGAGCTTCAGCAACGAAAAATCCCGGTGACATTGATCTGCGACAATATGGCTGCGCAGGTTATGAAGGAAGGTCGAGTTCAGATGGTGATCACGGGTGCCGATCGCATCGCGGCGAATGGAGATTCAGCCAACAAGATCGGAACTTACGGCGTGGCCGTGCTGGCGAAATATCACGGAATTCCTTTCTGCATCGCGGCCCCTTCCAGCACGTTTGATTTGGCGATCACAGACGGTAGTCAGATACCGATTGAGCAACGAAGTCCGCAGGAGATCACTCACGGATTTGGCAAGCAGACGGCCCCGGACGGAATCGCGGTCTACAATCCGGCGTTTGATGTGACTCCGTCTGAACTGATCACCGCGATCATCACGGAACGTGGCATCATTCAGTCGCCGACGACCGAATCGGTGCGCCAGCACTTGCAGGGGGCTTGAGTGTTCCCGTCGGCGGAGCGACGGGTGTACCGTACACCCGTCGCTCCGCCGACGGGCCTCGTGCTCTTTACGCCGCTTTAGACCATCAATAGCCGTTGACGCCTTCAAGCTTCAGCAGCGTTTGTTTGTGCTCTACGCCTCCGCCGTAGCCTACCAATTTTCCGTTCTTGCCGATGACGCGATGGCAGGGAACAATAATGGCGAGTGGATTCTGGCCGTTCGCGAGGCCGACTGCGCGCGAGGCCGCGGGATTGCCAACAGCTTGGGCGATTTCCCCGTAGCTGGCCGTCTTTCCGTAAGGAATCTGGCAAAGAGCATCCCAGACGCGTTTCTGGAAATCCGTCCCGTCAGCGGCCAGAGGCAGGTCGAAGGCTTTCAGTTTCCCCGCAAAGTAGGCTTCTAGCTGGCGGAGGGGTTCCTTCAGCCTGCGTTCGTTGAGTTCCCAGCTCTCGTCTGGAGCGATTTCCCGAGAACTGAAGTGCGTTTTTGCGAAGGAAACATGCCGTAAACCGTTGTCATCACCGGCAATCAGGAGGTGACCAACAGGCGTATCATTCATGTGGCTGTAAAACATGCTTGGCAGCTCTGCGGCAATGGAATCTGAGAATGGCGGCCGATCATTGGAAACGGGTGCAAGTAAGCTTACAGTTCGCGTTTGCGGTTGGAAAATGCAACCGCACGCATTTCTGATCTCCTCTCCGTCACCACTGACTTTGTCTGAACAGAACGGCCCATGTCACAGGAAACTTCAACGCCGGAATCCCGGCAATCCGCCAACGATCGTCTCGTCCAGGTCAACGTACTGCGGTGGCAGAAGTTTTCAGTTCTGGATGACGGATTTGTGTGTCTGGTCGACGTCATGGGAGATGACAGCAGTGTTGTTCAGGCCGCGCGGGTCAGCTATGGGGACGGAACGAAGAAAGTCAGTGACGACCGAACTCTGATTCGTTATTTGCTGCGGCATCGTCACACAACGCCATTTGAAATGGCCGAGATCAAGTTTCTCGTGCGAGTTCCCATGGACTGCTGGCGGCAGTGGGTTCGACATCGTACGGCCAATATCAATGAATACAGCACACGCTACTCGTTGGCCATTGAAGCCGCACAGGGGACGCCGGAAGACCAGTGGCGGACACAGGCGGAATCCAATCGTCAGGGAAGCGGTGATGCTCTGCCGGTCGATCTGGGAGCAAAGCTGACGACTGAAGAGCAGGAACTTCAGCAGAAGATTCGCTCGGTGTATCAAAGTCGAATTGAAACCGGAGTTGCTCGCGAGCAGGCTCGTAAGGATCTGCCGCTTTCCACCTACACCGAAGCCTATTGGAAAATCGATCTGCATAATCTGCTGCACTTCCTTGCTTTGCGAATGGATAGCCATGCTCAGCTGGAGATTCGGAATTATGCAACGACCATTGGCGAGAAGATTGTTGCTCCGCTGTTCCCGATGGTTTGGGAAGCATTTCTGGACTATCGCATGCAGTCGATGTTTTTGACTCGACTTGATCGCGAAGTCATTCAGCGGCTCACAGCCAATGCGGCAGCGGCGAAATCTGCTCCTCCTTATTCGAACGAAGAGTTTCTTGCGGCGCAGGATCCTTCGTGGGTCTCATTGAATCGTAGTCGTGAACGCGACGAATGCCGATCAAAGCTCGAACTGCTGGGACTACTGGCAAAGTTCTAAGTGACTCTCTCGGCAGCTGACGGAAATTGGAAGTTCCGGCTGGTTGTGGCTTCATCAAACTTGTCGCCGGGCGCAGTTTTCTGTGAATCGGTCGCCCAGTTCTCCATCCAACAGAACCGTCATTTCTCATGTCTCCCGATTCGAACACGAAACCAGAATTCCGACCGATGACTGATTCTCCGATGGGCGATCTGGCGATCCTCGCGGGCTCGGGCAATCCGATTTTTGCTCAGCGAATTGCTGACGCACTGGGAGTCAAGCTGGCTCCCTGTCAGGCTCAGATCTTCAGCGAGGGCAATGTCTTTGTCCGAGTTCTCGAGAATGTCCGCGGGCGAGACACATTCGTGATTCAGGGCGTCCATCGTCCGGTGAATGATAATTTTGTGGAGTTGTTGTTCTGGATTGATGCCCTGAAACGCGCCAGTGCATCGCAGGTAACGGCTGTGATTCCTTACTTCAGCTATGCCAAGGGTGACAAGAAAGACGAGCCGCGAGTTTCAATTCGAGCCCGCGTCTGTGCAGACGCGATTGAAGCAGCCGGCGCAGATCGAGTTCTGACGATGGATCTGCACAGTCCGCAGATTCAGGGGTTCTTCAGTGTTCCGGTCGACCACTTGTATGCTCGCAAAGTGATCTGCGACCATATTCGCTCGATGAATATTCCCAATCTGGTGATCTGTAGCCCGGACGTTGGTTTTGCAAAATCTGCGTCGGCATATGCCAATTTGCTGGGTGTACCAGTTGTCATTGGAAACAAACAGCGAAAAGATCACACGGAGCGTGCTCAGGTCCTGGAAGTAATCGGCTCAGTTGACGGCTGCAATGTGTTGATGGTCGATGATTTCACCATTACCGGTGGATCGCTTGTCAGCATGGCGGAAGTGCTAAAGGCACGCGGAGCGAAAGACATCTACGCGGCGGTTTCCCATGGAGTTCTTTCGGATGGTGCCGTAGCTCGCATTGAGAACAGCGAGATCCGAAGCCTCTTCATCACTGATACCGTCGAGCCCGCCATTGAGCCGCTCGGCAAGAAAATCGAAGTGATTTCTGTCGCTCCGCTGTTTGCTCAGGCCATCCGCTCAATCCACGACCGCACAAGCGTGAGCATGCTGTTCCCTGATGTGAAAGCGCTTTAGGCGATAGTCTGCAGGCTAAACTTGCAGATGTGTGATTCACAGCATGCTTGTCGACGATTGTCTGAACAACGCATGACGGCGAACCGCGCAACAAAAAAGCCCGACACTCTTGGAGGTCGGGCTTTCGGCTCGCGTTGGAATTGCGGCATAACGAGATCACAGCTCGCGGATGCGGATGTTACGCCATGACACGTCGAACGGGCCGGTGCCGGCGCCGATACCGTGAACCTGCAGGCCGATGTGGCCTTTTGGATGAGTCTTGTAGATTTCTTCGTGAGTCAGGTCAGCAACCATGTGCCCGTTGATCCAGGTCTGGATTCGAGCACCCTTGGCGACGATGCGATACTGATTCCACTCACCGTTCTTGAAGAAATCGTGAGTGTGCTTTTCGTCTTTTGGTTCCGGTGAGAGCCAGCCGTACTTGGTTGATTCTCCGTAAATGTATCCAGCCTGGCCAGGTCCTGCTTCGATCTCAACCTGTGGGCCGTGGAAAACTCCTAGTCCCTGCTTGTTAGCATCAACATCGGCTTCAGTCTTTCCACGCGAGCGGATCTGCACACCGGAATTGAGCTGATCATGAACCTTCACTTCGAACTCAAGTTCAAAATCGCCGAATTCTTTTTCACTGGCTAGGAATGTGTTCGGGCTGCCTTCAACGGTCACGCCGTGAATTGTGCCGTCTTTGACTTCATAGGTGGCCTTCCCGTGTTCGGCCTTTTTCCAGCCGTTCAGGGTCTTGCCATCGAACAGGCTTACCCACTTGTCGTCGTCGGCGTGAGTGAGCGGAGCCACGGTGAGAGCCATCAGGGTTAGGCTCAGGATTGAAAATCGCAACATCAGAAATCGGTCCTTTCGGCTTGATCAGGAAAGCTGGGACAGAGGCGGTTGCCTCAATAAAACCGCAGGTGACCCGGTATGAGGGTCGACAGGCTTTTTCGTATCGTGTTCAGAAAGTGGTCAAATGAAAAGCGACCAAGGGCGTCGGAGCAGCCGATCTGGAGAAACTCTGTAGACAGGTATCGCGGGGCATGAAAGAATGGGACGATCGCTATACGCGATCAACTCGGGTCTGAAAGTTTCAGAATTGGATATGGCAATGAAAATACGGCTTAAGAACGCGACTTTGGCTGCTTTCGCGGGTGCTCTGATTTCTGCAGGGTGCGGGGAAGACGGGACTGCGGGCGGCAATACTGCTGCGACGTCAGAGGTCGTGACACCAGTCTCTGAGCAGTCCCCATCTACCGAGGCCAGGAACTCAGATGGGATGGTGAAAGCCGAGCAGACCGAAGAGACGTTTGAACTGAAGCCACTGTCGTTAAGCGGTCTCTCCGGTTCCAAAGGAGCTGGTGGAGATGATGCTTCTGCGAGCGGGAAGTCTGATACCGAAAAACAGATTCAGGCGATAATCACGCATCTGCAACCCCTGCAGATTCTATTAGGGCAATGGCGCGGGACGACTCGCCGGGAGTACGAAAACTTCAAGGCGGTGGACAATCACGAATGGGTCTGGGACTTACGCACTGATGCGAAGAATCCGGCTCTGACGATCAACTCCGATAAGAGCCCGTACTTGAAGCAGGGACGACTGAGCTGGAATGTTGACGACCAGAAATTCACTTTGACGGCCACTGATACTGCCGGAACAAAGCGAGAGTTTGTTGGCGACTTTACAGACCCGGTCCACGAGATTGTGGGAAGCGACGACAAGCTCCATAAAGTATTTCGACTGGAATTCAATCAGATTGACAAGTCCGGGCAAGCTTCCGGCGAGATGTGGCAGTTGTCGTTCGAGCAGCAGGAGAATAATCGCTACCTTCTGGAAGTTGCCAAGCGACGCGGCAACGCGGCCTTCGCGAGGTATGACACGGTTTCAACTCAGCGTGAGGGAACTTCGTTTGCCCTGAGTGACACGGACTATGCAGAGAAGACCTGCATCATTTCTGAGGGTCTGGGAACGACCGAGATTGTGTTCAAAGGCCGTTCATACTGGGTTTGCTGCAGTGGCTGCAAAGCTGCTTTTGATGAAGATCCCGAGACCTGGATTGCCAGAGCGGCAGCTCGACCGAAGAAATAGAGTTGGGTTCAGGGCTTCTGTAGTTTTCTAAGGTGTCGTAGCTCAGAGTCTGTTCGAAATTTTTTAATTCCCGCAGGCTCCCATGGCTGACGGAAAACATATCCTCGCAATTGACGTCGGGAATACTCGCGCAAAGTTCGGGCTGTTTCGACAGACGTCAGCGAAGAATCCTGAACCTCTGGAGATTGCTGCGCGAATTCTCAATCAGACTGCTGACGTGGCCTCGGCATTTTACGATTGGTGGCTGAGTCTGGGCGTCGATGCACCACCAGTGGCTATGGTCGCGGCTAGTGATCCGGAAACGCGTGATCTGCTGTTGCAGGGCTGGCCTATTCCTGATTGTCGCCCGATTACAGTCTTCGGTTTCCGCCAGATCCCTGTGGAAGTGGACGTTGATTTTCCGGAACGAGTGGGTGTTGATCGGTTGTTGAATGCCTTCGCTGGCCTTCGGATGAGCGAACCAGGTCGACCGGTGATTGTGGTGGATTCCGGAACGGCAACTACCGTGGATCTTGTGACTTCAGATGCAACATTTCGCGGTGGCAGCATTTTGCCGGGACTGCGATTGTCGGCGTATGCGATGCATGACTACACCGCACGATTGCCGCTGCTGAATGTTGATGAAGAACTGATAGAGCTTCCGTTGTTGCCAGGCAGGAATACGGAGGCGGCGATGCGAGCCGGTCTGTTTGTCGGTCAGCTCGGCGCGGTCAAAGAACTGATTGCCCGTTTGTCGTTGTCTGCTGTGAGTCAGTTTGCGGAGAACAGTCGTCCTCAGGTTTTTGTCTCAGGAGGCGGCGGCCGGCAGCTGGTAAGTCATTTGGAAGATGCCACCTTTGTGGACAGTCTTCCACTTCACGGACTGGCCATGTTGAACGCGTCGGAGCTGTGACGCGACGCGGCTGCGTTTCAGTTCGCTTCGCTTTGGTCTGCAGAGTCTGCGGATTCTGAACCTCAGAAACGGATACGGGCGGGGATATAGACTGCGGGGCTGCAGGCTTGGGCTTCATCGCTGGTGCTGCCGGAGCAACGGGAGGCCGCGTCCTCATTCAACGGATAACATTTTCAGGACGTGGGCGAGACTCGTCGGCGTCTCGAGCCACGAGCCGAAATGTGCGTCGATCGACTCGACTTCCCTCAAGAAGGACTTCGGCGGTTGACAGCGTTTCTCCGCTGGAGTTCGGACGCACTTCCAGTCGGAAGCGACGAGTTTGCCCGACAGCGACCTTATCCACGTCAACGAAAACAACGCGATCTTCAACTGGCAGACGCAACAGATCCGGTTGGTCAAGAGATTCATCCAGAATAAGTCGCAGTCGAACGGCATCTGCGTCCGCTGTTCCACTGTTGGTCAGGGAAAACATCACTTGCGTCCATTCGCCAACTTGAGCGATCTCCTGCTGGTCCTGAATTGACAGACGCAACATTGGTGTACCTGCCAGTTCTCGTCGCGGTGTGGTTTCTCTTCGTGGAAATGGTGCCGGCGTCGGTGCTGGAC
>Ga0255094_1000592_pt1 | contig 18298 bp, 15 predicted proteins | sample Colum_Law_RepB_8_2_FD_188434 | JGI IMG/M metagenome (GOLD analysis project Ga0255094, IMG submission 188434) | Freshwater microbial communities from Columbia River, Oregon, United States - Colum_Law_RepB_8d | ecosystem: Environmental > Aquatic > Freshwater > River | place: USA: Oregon...
TTCTTGACCAAGTGAGAATTAGTGTTATCCCAAGGGTTACACTCGTTGCGCGGCAAATGAGTTTTATCTTTTGGTCTTTCAAGTGAGGAGATAAAGAGAGGACTAAGCTTACTAGGAACGGAAAGATCAGAATACTTGAAGACGAGAGGTGGTGACCGAAAAATAAGGTTGCATGAAAAAACTCGGGTTGAGAAGGTATAATCTGCTTTCTTGGAAATCCGGTAAAGAATTGAATGATTCCTAGAACTCCTAAAACCCCTCCAAATGAAAGCCAAGCTGTCAGTGCATTTTTGCGCTCTAAAGGTGATAGAGCCTTCAGTATTGAGGCTAAGAAAAAGGGTAGTACAAAGTACCAGAGCTTGCTACCGTCTTGCAGTAAATGCACTGTTGGTACATGTCCAGCTAATGTGATTGGTGCTAGCTTTGAAATGATTAAACTCAGTAAGCAAATCACAGTCAAGGCTAGAGATAAGATGGCAAATACTCCGTTGCTAGAGCTCAATTTAATGGTGTCTACTAAGTGTTTGGGTCTCCAGCCCGAGTAAAGTGCCAAAATGAACAAGATACCCACTCCAGTACTCATAGCTGCCATTGAGATCAGGGTAGAGCAGAGATAGAAGGTTAAACCCATGAAAAGCCACTTTGAATTGAGTTGTGTTCTTGTCATATGTATTAAACCTTTAGCATAAGTGTTTAGTTTGACCTATTAATTCTCCTTAAAACTGGGTTTTAATTCTGAGTTGTGTTAGGAGCTTTTTATGCAAAAAAAAGAGTCTTTTTGGTTAAAAGGAATTAGCCATCTTGGGAGTATTCGCTGTGTCTATATTCAGGCAGAATCTCTCATTGATGATTTAAGGTCGATTCATGGACTGGATGTAGAATGTTCAGATGCCTTGGGTGAGGCGATGATCTCAGCTCTCATGGTGAGTTCTTTTTGCAAGCAAGGTGAGAGAGTTAATCTTACGATTCAAGGTGATGGGAGAATCAGGCAGGCCTTTGTTGATGCGGATTCTGTAGGGACTGTGAGAGCATATTTGCTCCCTGGTGATGTTGAGGAATCAGGTAAAAGTTTATGGGGTAGGGGGACTCTATCCGTATTACGAACTCAAGCTCTTGACGGGAAAAAACCCTATATTGGTACAATTCCATTGCTTTATGAAACCATGCATGAAAATTTAAGTGAATACTGGAGTCAAAGCGAGCAAATTGTGTCTGCTCTTGCTTTCTCAAAAAAAGCAAAAGCAGGCGTCCTGATTCAGGTTTTGGGGGGGGCGAGTGAGGAAGAGATAAATCAGGTGAGGCAAGTCGTTACTCCCTTGAGAGCTCATATTGATGAAATTTGTTCTTCAGCTGATCCTCTAAAAGAGTTAGGTCGATTTATTCATGGTAAGTCCTTTGTGCAGATTGAGAAAACAACTCTTGACCTAAAATGCTCCTGTTCTTTTGAAAAAGCTCAAAAAGCTTTATTGCTGGTAGGTGAACAAGAACTTCAGTCGATTTTAGATCATGAAGGATTCACTTCTATTCATTGTGATTTTTGTGTAAAAAACTACACCTTTGGCCTAGAGGCCATAGAGAAAATTTTGCAGCAGATCAGGGAAAAAAATCAATCCTAAAAAAATGAGTTTAGTTTGATTAGTTATTCTGTTTGATATATTTTTAGCTGAAGAATGACACACAAAAAAGAAATCCAAGTCTCTGTTGAGGTTGCTACTCAGGAAGTTCTTCAGGAAATGAGAAAGGCAGGGTTTAAAATTACTTCAAAACTTGAAGTGAAGGATCAATCCCAACCTTTTGTTTTAATTCGATCGCAATATCCAGAATCAGTGAGTAAGGTTCATCATCAAAATCCTTATGTAGATGGGGTGATTAAGTGTACAACCCTAGTGCGCGCATCCTCCAAAAGTACAGAAGTTGAGATGACTCGTTCCCATCGGGCTAATGATATGAGTGATCCAAGACTTAAGGCACTTTCAGTTCAGGTTGCTCAGTTGATTGAAAAGGTCATTAGCCAAATAGGGCAGGTGGGTCTTAAGGATCCTGCTGCAGTTGTTTGAGTACATTTGAAGGCTAGTGAATATTCAAGGGAGTTGTCTTAACTATAGGCTTATTTCTTTTGGTAACTGAGTCCTCTAATTGTTGGTTTAGCTTTGATTTGCAAGTTTTACAGAGCAGAGTTGAACTTTGAGGGTGATTAAATGTGTTTTTTTAAAATCGGGGATTGACAAAAGTAACGTAGAGTTGTTAGCACAAGATTTCTGTGTGGGCGTCTTAAGTATGAGGTGACGTACCCAAATGGCTAAGGGGACGGTTTGCAAAACCGTTTTGTATCGGTTCGAGTCCGATCGTCACCTCCAAATAAAACTTAGCCAAAAAATCAAAAAAACTAAATCACTGAAAATTAAAGAGAACGTGTAAATTCAAAGCCAAGATCCGAAAATTTCGGTTCATCTCGGTTCGTAGTGGGCAATTCAAAAACACAATCAAGAACAAGCATTTATGAGTTGTAGCAAATAGTTATTGGGGTTTCGATAACCGTAAGCCCTTCTTTTTAAAAGAGAAGCTTTGCAGTTGAACCCTTCGAGTCGAGCATTTGTAAGGCCACTTTGAAAGTCATTCAAGATTTCTTCCTTCCATTGCAGTAAGGTTTTTCTCAATTTTCTGATTTCAGGCAAAAACGAAACACTCATATGGTCCATCATCTTTTTATAAGCGACATAAGCTCTTCCGTATCCCTTGATCCGATAGAATGAATGGAGTCTTTCTTTCCATTGATAAAGTTCGTGGAGTTTTGGATGATTCTTTAGGAACTGATGGAGAGCGAATCGTTCATTGTAGGTGAGATTTTTGTTACTCATGAGGAGAAGTTTCTTTGCTCTGGCATCAGTACGAGTCCCTGTGATTTCTTTACGGGCTTTGAAGAGGGCGGGAGTGAGTAATCTTAAAACATGAAAGACATCAGCAACTCTCTTGGCATTTGGGAAGTTTGTCTGGATGAAGTTTCTCTAGGGATCACACATATCCATGGTGACCCTCCTAACGTTTTCTCTTCCTGGGATGTGAGAGAGCTGAGTCTCAAGTTCTGCCTGAGACTTTCCTAAGACAGCTTGGAACATCTTTCCTTTATTGTGATTCACAATAGTAGTGACGAACTGAGTTTGACGAGTATACCTATTTTTGCCGTAAGAGTGCTCATCCATGCCAATAGCGGATGGCCAAATGGCATCTTGCTTCTCAGCCTGATTCAGTCTGAGGCGTTCATAATAAGCAAAGTAGATGAACTCATAAGAGACTTTGAATTCTCTTTTGACCTGGCTCAAGTCTGTGTATTTGCGGCATGCCTCCATGACGGCTAAACGAAAGCGCTGAGTGATTCTTCTGCCAGGTAGAATACCCGGAACGGGTTCAGTGAAGGTTTTAGCGCAGGGTTTACACCAGAAGCGTCGTTTGAGGATTTTAAAAGTAATTGCTTTATCTCGAATAGGGGCATCTCGAATCAGTACCCATCGATGATCATAGATTGACTGAGAGAGATTGGCACAGGAGGGGCATACCTCTGCATTAGAGACCTTCTCACAGACAAAGAAGCCAGGAGGTATGACTTGAATCAGTTTTAGCTCTGGAAGTAGGCAAAGTTTTGATATGTTTTCTAAGGGCGTAGTCACGGTGTTTCCTTTCGTAAAATGAAGCTTGAACAACTCAATTCTACGATAAGTACCTGACTATGCCTTTATATTATTTACCCACCATCAACCGTGAAGAGCCAGAGAATACCCCGCTTCAATGTGCTAGACTGCCCGCAGAGGTAATTTCACAGTGAACAGGGAACCCTGCCCAAGTTCACTTTTCACGTGAATACTGCCGTGATGGGCTTCCACAATTTTTCTGCTAATATATAACCCTAGCCCAAACCCACTAATATGCTGCGAGGAAACTGCTCGCTCAAACTTCTCAAAAACACGTGAAAGTTTTCCTGGTGGGATGCCCTCGCCATGATCTCTAACTGCAATGACAGCATACTCTTCTTGCCTAGTGAGACTAATTTCAATGGGCTTTGATGCCGCATACTTTAAGGCATTCATTAAGAGATTACTCAACACTTGTTCAACTCTTAATGGATCACACCTGCACCTAACATCTACATTCAGCTCAAGCCGTAATAGGCACCCTGCAGATTTAAAGTCTAATGAAAATCGCTCCAACAGGTTTTTAATCAGCTGACCTAGATCAATATCTTCAAGAAGGATCTCAAGTCGTCCACTTGAGATTCTTGAAACATCGAGCATATCATCAATCAACCGAATCATGCGGTCTATTTGCCGATTAGTACTCTCAATACGATTCTGAGCAACAGATGGAGTAAGGGATTGATAATTACCCACTGCTAGCTGGCGAGCAACTAGTTGATAGTGAAGTTTGAGAGAAGTAAGAGGAGTTTTTAATTCATGGCTAGCAATACTAATAAATTCATCGCGAGTGGAGAGTGCGTTCTTGAGTTGATTCATCAGATCTAGAATTTGCTTTTCATTTTTTTTTCTCTCCGAAATATCCCTAAATGTGAGAACTAAACCTAAGATCTGCTCACCTTTTTTCATCGGGATACTCGAGTACTCGACCGGGAAATAAGTCCCATCACTCCGTCTGAATCTTTCATCCTCACGATGCAAAGTGACTCCGGTCACTAAGCTCTCTTGAATCGGGCGAAGGTAAGTATGTTTTAACTTTAGTCCATTCATCTCTTCATCCGCAAAACCGGGATGAATCTTAGAGTAGAGAGATTCACCTATCAACGAGGAGTCATGCCAACCTAACATTTGAGAGGCGGCTGGATTTACAAAAATAATTTGCCCTTCTCGATCCACTCCCAAGATCCCCTCTGCAGCTGAAGCTAGAATAAGCTCCGTCTTATTGCGAGCTTCTATAAGATCTGACTCTACCCTCTTGGAATCTGTCAGATCTTTAAAAAAATAAAAAAAACACACCCCTTTTGAGGTATGAACTGGGGTGGTTACAACTTCTAGAGGAACAACCTTTCCTTCCTTACTGCGTGCATAAATTTCAATTCTTTCACTCGCTCGTCTATTCCCTTGAGACTCAAGGAATTCTCCCCTTTTTTTTGATTCTCCTTCATGTGCGTTTTCACCCAAGTAAGAAACTATAAGTTCATGTAACTTCAACCCAAGGACCTCTAGCTGAGTATAACCTAGTATTTGTTCAGCTCGTGGATTCCAGAGGATAATTTTTTTTTGATCATCAGTGATCGCCACTCCGTCTAAGACATTTTGTATAACTTTTTCAAATTTTTCCTGACTCTCTTGCAGATTTTGAAGGACTTTTTCAAGCTCTAACTGCTTGTAAAACTTTTCGCTCACATCTCTAAAAGCAAGCACAATACCCTCAGTATTCACAAATTCTCCATGTGAACCCCGTCCCCCAATTGGAGCAAGGCTGTCTTCAATTACTGTTTCTTTGCCACTTTTTCCTAAGACAAGCATCTGATGCTTCAAAATACTCTCTGATTGATCACTTTGAATTGCTTTCATTGATAAATCTATTGGAATACGAAGCAGGGGATCAACAACACAGAGAATTTCAGTCAAAGGCTTTCCAGAAGCCTGGTCTGTACTCCATTCCGTGAGAGATTCTGCCATTGGATTCATAAAATCAACTCTTCCCTCTTTGTCTGTTGAAACTACTGCATCTCCAATACTATCAAGAGTAATTTGAAGACGATTTTCTACTTTTTGAGAATGCTGCAACGTATGCCTCAAAGCTGCGGTTAAACTATGAATCATCAAGGATGATCCTATAAAAACAAATTGCTTAATGACGCCTGGTAGATATTTTATTAAAATTTGATCTTTTGGAGGCAGGAAACAGACCTGAATAATGAATGCAGAAAGCACGATACCAAACCATCCATATCCATAAAGTGAAGACAAGATCACCATTGGATAAAATAGGATAAATGATGGCTCACCGATGATTGGATTCAGAATCCATTGCACTATGGAAGCCGTCCCAATCATTAAGGTCGAAATCAGTATTTTTTTTAAATCTACCTTCTTGAGAGAACTCACCCAAAACTGCCATTCTACTATCATGCCAGAGTGATTTAATGAGCGTAGGGTGACGTCTTTGATGCCCTGCCCGTCCTAAAGGATGCCATTCGGCACCTGCTCACGCAGGTGGGGATTCCCTCCAGCGGCTTTCGCCCCTTTCAGCGATTCACACCCGAATCGCCCCTATGCAACTGCATAGGAGTGATACGATTATGGTCATGACCCACTATCGCTCGCTAGTCTCAATCTAATGTGAGCAGCTCAATTTTGAATTCCAGCCTAGTCATTTTCGCTTGAACAGCCTAATGGCAAAATAATTCAAGCAGACTAGACTTTCACAGTCTCAAAGGTTCAAATCTTTACTCTTCAAATTTTACCCAAACCAAGATAATTTTACGGCTTGGAACCCAATCTGTTTTTCAAAAATCGGATCGTTTCAGTATATCGAAGTAGCGATCGCTTCATGAAAAAACAGAAATCACTCTGCACGACGTGCAGACCAATTATATCTCCAGCCTCGAAGGCCAAATTTTTGCGAGGTATTTTGATAAAAAATAACTAAAAAATGGAGTTTTATCTCACAGCAATCCAAGAGATTAATCAATTTCTTAAGAGATGATGTGGAGCACCTCACCTTTGATATTGATTCCTCAAGTTCATTGACGCAGAGAGCTCAAGCAATTTGCTTGCAAACCCTTCAAGCTCATCAAGAGAATGATTGGCATGCACACAAATTCTCAACCGAGCAGTGCCTTCAGGAACTGTGGGTGGTCGAATTGCTCTGACATCATACCCTACTTTTTGAAGACTTAAGGCAAGTGTCATCGCTTGAGCATTCTCACCTACTTGATAAAGGATCACAGGAATGCTTTGAGGGTGCTTTCCCAAAATCCTCGCTAATTCATCTGATTTCTCAATCACCTGATGGGCTCGATTCATGCCCACACTTTTCCAATACTTAAGAGCAACTCTGAAACTCAGTGGCATAATCGGCATGGGTGCAGTTGAGAACATCATGGGTCTTGAAGCCTGGAGAAAGTAGCTCTTAAGTTTTTTACTACATGCGACCCAAGCTCCTCCAAGGCCAAGAGCCTTGCCAGCGGTATGCACGGTGGCTAATACCCTGGAGCTTAGGCCTAGAGATTGAACAAGACCTCCTCCCCTATGGTTCCTAAAATCTCCCCAAATCCCTGTGGCATGAGCTTCATCTACAAGCACATGAGCTTGATATTTTTCAGCAAGCTCGACGAGCTCTAGAAGTGGCGCCTTCACTCCATCCATCCCAAAAATTGATTCTGTCACAATAAGTTTTAGAGCATCCTTACCCTGAACTTCACGCAGATTCTTCTCTAGACCTGCCAGATCAAACGCTGAATAAATCTTTTTTTGCGCACGTGATAACCGGATTCCATCAATCAGGGATGCATGATTGCGTAAATCTGAGAAAACGTGATCAGTCTCCCTCAATAAAGCAGACAACACCCCAAAATTGGCCTGAAACCCAGAGGAGTAGATGAGTGCAGACTCTTGAGAACAAAACTCGCCCAGCTCAGCTTCAACCTCCTCAAATAGAGCAGAATTCCCTCGAAGGAGCCGCGAACCCGTAGATCCAAACAAAACCTCTGAACACTGAATGGACTGAAGGATCAAAGACCTCAGTGTCTGATCCTGCGCGAAACCTAAGTAGTCATTCGAGGAAAAATCAATCCCTTTTTGCCCACTCAAAAATCTCATGCGCCCATCAAGATCCCATTGAACGAGGCGTTGCTCAAGAACTTGCGGAAGGGACTGCATTTGATGCGTAACACTCAGTTGCTTTTAGGCTTGCTAAAAGCTTCTCATCATCATCTGGAGATGGATTAGGGCGAGTCAGGAGTTGGTCCCCTAAAAAGATAGAATTAGCTCCCGCAAAGAAGGCAAGAATTTGCGCCTCTTTAGATAAGGAAACTCGACCTGCCGATAAACGCACACGAGAACGTGGCATGAGAATACGAGCTACAGCAATCGTTCTCACCAGCTCAATCGGATCCACAGGGGTTTGATCCTCCAATGGAGTACCTTCAACCGGAATCAACGCATTAATCGGTACAGACTCAGGCTGAGGAGACATACTAGCAAGCTGCGCTAGTAAACCACAGCGATCTTGAGCAGTTTCTCCCATGCCAAGAATCCCACCACAACAAACACTGAGACCAGCCTCACGCACAGATTTAAGTGTGTTGAGTCGATCCTGATAGGTCCGAGTCTGAATAATCTCACCGTAGAACTCAGGACTTGAGTCCAGGTTATGATTATAAGCATCTAAGCCTGCTTCCTTAAGGCGCTGCGCTTGATCTGGAGTTAGCATTCCTAACGTAGCACAAGCTTCCAAACCCTGTTCTTTGACCGCTTTAACCATATCTAGGACTGAATCAAACTCAGGGCCATCTTTCACACTTCTCCAAGCAGCTCCCATACAGAATCGATGGGCTCCATTGGCCTTAGCCTGCTTGGCTGCTGCCCTCACCTGCTCCACAGGCAATAAACCATGCTTACTTAAACCTGTGTCATAATGCGCGGATTGAGGGCAATAGGAGCAATTCTCTGGACAACCCCCTGTTTTTACTGAAATGAGAGTGCACTTCTGAATATCTGTTGGATCATGATGAGCACGATGCACTTGATGCGCCTGAAATAATAGATCCATGATGGGTTGGTGATAAAGGACTTCCGCTTGCTTCAAGATGTCTGTCATATGAATGCCTTTGCTATTTTATAAACCTTACTCACGCACTAGGTTTCGATTCCACTGAGGAATCTGAACCACTAAGTTTTGAGAACCATCGGGAATGCACTGGCAAGCCAACCGCGATTGAGGAGTAATACCAGGTGCTTCATCGAGCTGATCCTCCTCCTCATCTGTAGGTGAATTACAGGAGCTCAACCCCTTCTGCACAACGACGTGACAAGTCGAGCATGCACATACACCGCCACAAGCATGATCAATGTCAATATCGCTAGCAAGAGCAATATCGAGAATACTTCCTGGCTCCCCGATCTCTGAGGAGGGTAAACAACTGAGATCAACTTCAATCGTTTTATTCATGGGTAAAAACTGGATCTGAAACTTCTTACTCACTGCAACGCGTCTCCTAGTGAAGCTTTATCTACCTGTTTTTCAGAGCAGGCTCCACAACAATTTTTTTAACTACTGCTTGAAAAGCACGTCAGGAGTGGGACGAACAGAGGGATTGACCTGAGGTGAGACCGAGGGCTTGGGCACAAAACTTGGAGAAGGACTAAAAGAGGGAGATAAACGAGGGGAAGGGCCGGACATCGGTACAAAAGAGGGTTTAGACTGAGGAGCAAAGGATAAGCTACGCTTAATTTGAGAAGAAGGTGAATGAGCAGAGAAGACTAGTTCATTGATCTTCTCTTGATCCTCCTCTTCTTCACTTGAAGGAGTCGAAAGGCGCTCTCCTTGAAAATCGAACTCACCACTCATGATTTCATCAGGATCCATAGAGCTTGAGTTTGGATTTCTAAAATCAATATAACGAGGAAATAAGGAGGGATCAATTCCGGGCTCCTCTTCTGACTTCGAACTCGAAGAATTTTGGGAGGAGGAAAAACTAGAACTTTTAGACACTAAAGCCTGAGCTCCTCCACCCACCTCATAGACTCCTGAACCTGGATTAGAATTTACGGCCGCATTGGGGGGCACCGGAGGAGCTTCTGCAGAAGCGTGCGAAGAGTCTAAAACTAACTCACTCACAGATAAAAGAGCAATCATAACAAAAACTTGAAACTTTAGACCCTTTAAGGTCCAGCTCTTTTGAAAATCATTTTTAGAACTCAGACAAATCCCGATTTGAGTTCTTTTTATTGAAGTGAGAATCAGACACATCGTTCTCATCGAACTGCTTATCGGAAGATAGATGCCATTTCTCAAATCCAATCTTTTCTAAAAACAATGAGGAGAGTCTAAGGTGACACACCCAGAATCTGGGCAAGTCAGTTGCTACTTCAAAATAAATAGAGAACACGAAGCATAGAAAAAGGGAGAAAACAAAAAAAGAGACCACCTTTATTGAGGCGATCTCTTTTCTTTTTTCTAGCTCTTCGATCAGTAAAAGCTGGCTCTAAAATGAACCCTCTTCATTGAAGATCAAAGCGATCTAAATTCATGACTTTTACCCAAGCTTTTGCAAAGTCCTGAACCAATTTTTTCTGCCCCCCCTGGGAAGCATAAACCTCTGCAATCGCCCTGAGCTCAGAATGCGAGCCAAAAATAAGATCCACTGGTGTAGCATTCCACTTGAGCTGGCCTGACTTTCGATCAAGACCTTCATAGATTCCATCACTTTTGGCGGATTTTTGCCATTGGGTGGACATATCTAAAAGGTTAACAAAGAAGTCATTTGTTAAAACACCGGGCTTTTGTGTAAACACTCCATTTTTAGAGTGCCCTGTATTTGCATCAAGAACCCTCATCCCACCTATGAGCGCCGTCATTTCAGGAACACTTAAGGTAAGTAGCTGAGCTCTCTCCACTAACATTTGAGTAGGAGAGAGTTGATTTCCATCTGCATAATAATTACGAAAAGCATCTGCTTTAGGCTCAAGCACAGCAAAGGACTGAACGTCTGTTTGAGCCTGAGAGGCATCCATACGCCCAGGGGTAAAGGATACACTCACAGGATGCCCTGCCTTTTTTGCAGCCTGCTCAACTGCGGCAGATCCAGCCAGAATAATCAGATCAGCCAAAGAGACTTTCTTACCATCAGATCTAGACTGATTAAACTCCTGCTGAATCTTCTCTAACCGTGAGAGCACTTGAGATAACTCCTCAGGTTGATTCACGGTCCAGTCTTTTTGAGGAGCTAACCTGACTCGGGCGCCATTAGCTCCACCACGCATATCTGTACCACGATAAGTCGCGGCAGATGCCCAGGCAGCTCCAATGAACTGAGAAGGATTTAGGCCTAAGTTTAACACCTTAGTCTTTAATGCTGCAATCTCAGATGCACCAATTAGCTTATGATTCACAGCAGGAACTGGATCCTGCCAGACCAAACTTTCTTGTGGGACCTCTTTCCCTAAATATCGGACACGAGGCCCCATATCTCGATGAGTGAGTTTAAACCACGCCTTAGCAAAAGCGAGCTCAAATTCTTTTGGATGATCCTTAAATCGTTTTGCTATGACCTGATAGCTTGGATCAAACTTTAGAGCCAAGTCCGTGGTAAACATTATAGGAGCATGTCTCTTAGAGGGGTCATGAGCATCAGGAACTAACTGAGATGCAACTCCTCCTTTAGGTACCCACTGAATTGCTCCACCAGGGCTTTTGGTCTTTTCCCAATCAAAATTGAAAAGGTTCTCCAAGTATTGCATAGTCCAGCGAGTTGGACTGACGGACCAAGCACCTTCAAGACCACTCGTGATGGTATCTTTTCCCTTTCCAGTTCCACATTTACTCTTCCAACCCAAGCCTTGTTCTTCTATACCTGCGGCAGCTGGCTCTACTCCCAAGCATTGACTGGGCTGACCACTCCCATGGGCCTTACCAAAGGTATGCCCCCCTGCGGTGAGTGCAACCGTTTCTTCATCATTCATCGCCATTCGGCCAAACACCTCTCTAATATCCCGAGCTGCAGCCAAGGGATCAGGATTTCCATGCGGACCCTCGGGATTGACGTAGATTAAGCCCATTTCCACGGCAGCCAGGGGCTTAACAAGCTGTCGATCCCCTTTATACCTTTGATCATCGAGAAACTTACTCTCAGGCCCCCAGTAAACGAGGTCTGCCTCCCAGTCATCCTCTCTTCCACCCGCAAATCCAAAGGTTTTAAAACCCATCGACTCTAAGGCAACATTTCCAGTGAGAACCATGAGGTCAGCCCAAGAAATCTGATTGCCGTACTTCTGCTTGATGGGCCACAACAATCTTCTTGCCTTATCCAGATGTGCATTATCTGGCCAGCTATTCAGAGGTTCAAATCTCTGCTGACCTCCTCCAGCTCCACCTCTCCCATCCCCAACTCGATAAGTACCAGCACTATGCCAGGCCATACGAATAAAAAACGGTCCATAATTCCCATAATCAGCAGGCCACCAATCTTGAGAAGAGGTCATAAGCTTCTCGAGATCCTTTTTTAATGCCTTGAGATCAAGTTTTTTGAACTCACGAGCATAGTTAAAGCTCCTGCCCATAGGATTTGACTCAGCGGAGTGCTGTCTAAGTGGGGAGAGATCAAGGCGATCAGGCCACCAAAACTGGTTAGAAACATTTTTATTGGAGATCATCTCCTTTGATGAGGCTTGATTCTCTGAAGCAGAGCTTTGCTGCAGAAAAGCAAGACTCAAAAGAAGCACAGTTGATAACTTTTTTTTAATCATAGATTTTAGAAATCCTCTTTTTAGGAATAGGTTTAGAATTAATTTTTAGTTCAATCCGATTTATTCCTCAATCATTTATTCTATTATTTTATTTTCACTCACAAACTAATCATCGAAAGTTCTCAAAATTATATTGCAATTTATAATCACTCTTAAAATGTGCCCTCATTTGATATTGACGAACACTACAGCACTCTGTTAGGTGCACTCGAGAACTGTGGGGCTTTTCATGAATATCTTTGCACATACATTTTTTCTTGTGTCTATTATCACATCATGGAGTGGAATTTTCTCATCACCTGCAGAAGCAAATCATAGCTATTTACTTCCAATTACCTCTCGCTACCCAGAGATTCACAGAGTTCTAGCAACTAGAGACATCTACGAAAGTAACTCCACCTCCGGAACCTATTATCAGACGCATACGCTACGAATAAAAGAGCAGCTCTTTAGGCGTCATTTTGGAGATTGGAGTACCCGCAATATCCAGAAACAAGTTCCCTCCCTACCCTCTCAGAATAAAATTCAACTCAGAAGAATCAATTCAAATAAATTCCAAATCCATCTCTCCATCTGGAATGACCCCCTAAGATACGCTATTGAAAAGAGCTTTCAAGTTCACTTTAAGGAAGGGACATATGAGGAGTATCTCAGAGGTAAAAACTTTATATTAGAACTACTACCAGCTGACCAGGTTGCATTTGAACAGATGATGAAGACCCGGTTCATTCTTGAAGTCTCTCAGTACCTTGAGGAAAAAAGATTAAAGCTTCGCTCAAAAGAACTTTATATAAAGAGCTATGAATTTAGAAATTTTTTATCAAATAGAAAAACACTCATTATGGGTAGCGCCGATGGTCTTGTCATTGTTCATCCTGACTATACATTTGAACTTGATATCCTGCTCACCCGACTCGCCGCACAGGGACTGCACACACCTATCCCAAGTGTAGCTCTACCTCAGGACTTCTCTCCCGTAGAGGAAATTGACCTTAAAAATTAAACCAATAAGTTACCTTGTAACGGCTTTGCATAAGCTTCGAGAAAAATTCTTTCGATACCTTCAAGGTCTTCGTCTCCTGCTAACCCTTTTTTCTTGAGATATAAGAGCTGCTGATTCATTCGATCAATAAATGCTTGTTTCTCATCACTGTGATATTGGGAGACCATTTCAGCAGTTCCATGGAGCAGATCATAGGCGATGTAATGAGAAGGCCACTTTTTATAAAGGCGATGAATCTCCTGATCGAGCCCTTGAACTAGAGCATTGACCTGATCCCTTTTATTCATCTCCTGAATCTGTTCAAGTTGGTTCTGACTCCACTCACCTCCGATACCTACATGTATTCTTCCCTTAAAACCCAATACACCCATTTGCATACTGAGCTCATCCTCATTGGGTGACTTCTCATAACTTCCTTTTTTCTCGGCCAAATACAACTCACGTGCCTTTAAAGCATCACAGGGATCATACTCATAAGAAATCGCAATAGGCACGACGTGCAGTTTCCTCATCGCTTCAACTACTGCTCCATCCTCTGCCAAAGCGAGCATCTTCAAAACACCAGGATGAGTACGATCATCGCCATCTTTTGCTCGCCCTTCACGCTGTGCAATCCAGACGGACTGATTCTCACGAGTGACCAAATCATGAATCACCTGCGAGAGAATCTTCGACCACTTCAGTAATTCTCTTGGCGGAAGATCTCTCTTGACGGTGATTGCTTGATTGAGCTTCACCAGATCAACAATGAGAGGCTGAGTCAGAAGATTATCTCCCAAGCAAATATAAGGAGAGCCTAACCCGTGTATAAAAAAACAATAACAAAGGATAGCAGGATCACAAACAATATCCCTGTGATTGGATAAAATGACAAATCGATGATTCTTATTCTTGAGTTCCTCAATTCCAGACAAACTCAGACCAGAAGACTTTGATTGAAGGATCCCTTCAACGACAGGTGCCACAACATATCGATGAAAATCCTCCACACCTCTGATCTGAGGAGCATACTTCATCACATCTTGCCAGGGGAACAAAGGAAAAAGATTCTGCAGAGAACTCCCCAAAGCTTGATCTTTAAGTACCCTTGATAAGGCCAATTGGTACTGATCTGTCTCGCGGTACGGTAAAATACTTCGCACTTCCGGTGAGTCAAAATCTATCATTGGATGTAGAGTACTGTAATTACTTTCTAAACTCCACAGAATTTAAACTCCCTACTGAGTCGTTTGCATCACTGCATGCAAATCACTCGAAACCGCACGAGTAGCTGCCTCACCGATAAACTTCTTAAGCAGGGACGAGTTCAACGCCACTTGGTATGCCACATCAAATGATCGATGAATCAAGTCATGGCGATTCATATACTCAAGAAAATCTGACAAACCCTGTGCTGCAATCCTCTGCTCAGACTTGAGGTAATCAACCCAGAGAGGAAGTAGCGTAGGTTGCCTGAGAGCAATCTGAATTCTATTGAGCAGCTCTGGTATTGCAAGATGAATAATCTCCTGAACTCTCCCTTGCGTTGATTCATTAAGCTTTGAGAATAATTCATGAACTGCACTCAAGGAGTTCATTGCTGAATTCATGAGTTGTTTGGTTTCATCGAATTTTTGAGGTCCCTGAGCACTCAGAAAAGTTCTCTTTAGTTTCGCTGGAATTTTACCCTGATCTATGAATTGTACATAGTTCATTGCCTGCTCAATCACTGATAGATCCGTGTAAACTCCTTGATATGATCCTCGCAAAGCATTCTTCAACTCTTGCTGAGACTCCATCTGCTCAGTTAAAAAAATTACTTCTTCAGTCATCAGCTTTAAATCCTCTAAAGAAGACATCAGGACAGGAGGATGTACTTTAAGTTGATTGACATGGTGCTGAAGAACCCTGTAATCACTCAAGCGTTCCTTCTCCTTCTGAAGAGTATCAGCGAAAGTACGTTCATTTAGAAACTCCTCAGATGAGAGTCTTTTCTCCAACTCACTGACTCGAAGTTCATTCACAAGTGAAAGAAAGCACTTTAACTGATCTTCAGTTGCACTGAACATAAACTCTGCGATCTTCTGTCCAAACTCATTCTCCTGAACATGAAGCTGGGAACGGACCTGCGCTGCCCAAAGATTTACTTCCAACGCCGAGTTGAAGTCAGTATCTAGGCCCTCAAAAAGCTGACCAAAGGTTTTTTGCATCTCTATGTGGGTATCAAAACTCTTGACCTGCTCGAGATAGGAGACCCAACTCATAAGTAAACTGGCCATAGTCTTAGGACTTTGCTTCCTGGCTTTTTCTTGAGCAGGGGCAAGATAAGAACGATAAGTCTTTAATGCATCTCGGTATGACTTTTTAAAAACACGCAAGACGCCTGCATTCTTGAACTCAGACGCTAACTCTTTAAGTTCTTGAGGGGTAACAAGAGCATGAATCTGAAACTGCGCTTGCAACCTCTCTCTTGCCTCCAGAAGGGGTTGAGCTTGAGCTTGCCACATCTGAATCTTTGCAAGTTGACTTGAAGCAATAAGCTCAGAATTCCTCCAGCCCATGAGCTGATCAGGAATGTTTCGAATCATCTGAGCAGCCTGAAAGATCTGCCGAAACTCTTGGGGTTGTGTAGCGAGAGGAAACCCTGTCTCCTCTTCAACTGCGGAAGCAAATGACTGAATGGCAGTGACATGATCTACTAAATCCTGACACTGATGAATTCGCTCACCAAGCTGAACTTGATCTAAACCTTGGAGCTGGTGCTTGCGAGAAAGCTCAGCAGCCTGATTGAGGAGATTAAATCCTGTATGAATTTGTGAGGGTTGGAGGTACTCAATACTTTGAAGGGTTGCAATTTTATCTGTTAGAGCACGAACACATCGTACGTTTCTCATAAAATCAAAGAGCAGCCTTCTCGTTTCTGCTTGAGTTAAGGCAGGAATCACTCGAGGCTGAACCATCAGCTCCTTCCAAGATTTACTCTTCTGAATCCACCTAAAAATCTCCTCAATTTCTTCAATAGATACATCCTGAAAGGCATTTAGAAATAGAGGAAATGACTGAACCTCAACCCAGAACTTGCTGAGCTGGATGTACGCAAAACGAATGGAACGAATAAAAACTTCTGCTTCATCAAGTTTTTGATCTGGATGGGCAAGCCCTCTCCATGGATGATCAACTCGTTCCGAATCCTTACCCACAACTTGATTTCTCAAGCTCTGGAACCGTTGCAATTCCCCTAGGTTCTCATTAAGCTCAATAGCGGCCACATCTTCACAAGACTTGATCTCAAACCCCTCCATTTCTTTTGAAATTTCCTTATACTTTTCTTGGGCTGCTAGATACTCAGAAATAATTTGATGAAGGGTTTTTCCAGTTTTTCCAATTCTAGTCTGCAAATGAAAAACATACTGATTTAAGTGTTGATTTAAGCTTTGCGATTGACGCTCCTGATCCATAAGCAGACTCCTCAAGCATGAATTTGAGATTGTAACCCTATTTTTAGAAGCTACCTAAAACTCAATCTAGTAGCAAACTGGTTTTCTTGAATATATTATTCTTTTTTTTATTTTTTACAAACTTCCATAAAACTCTTTCGCATTTCTGATTCGCATCATAAAGAAGTACAAAGATAAGCACAACTTCACCTTCTGATCATGCACTTGGACATACTCAATTCCGCACTTAGACTTGACTCTCCTCCTGCACAGTGCTCTACTTTAAGTAAGGTTTTATGAATTCTATTCCATTCAGAGTTCTCTCCTATAATATTCATAAAGGATTTTCTTTTTATAATCGCCGCTTTGTTCTGAATAGAATTCGAGACGCAGTGCATTTTATCCACGCCGATCTTGTATTTCTTCAGGAAGTAGTCGGTCAGCACGAGAAGCACGCTGAGCGAGTTCAACACTGGCCTAAAAACTCGCAATTTGAATACTTAGCTGACTCTCTGTGGCCTCACTACGCGTATGGCAAGAATGCCATCTACACGAACGGTCATCACGGCAATGCCATCCTAAGTAAGTTTCCGATTCGTACTTGGGAGAATGTAGATATCTCAATGAATCGCCTCGAAAACAGGGGACTACTCCATGCTGTTCTTGATATCCCAAATCACTCAAAACCCTTACATGCCATTTGCCTGCACCTAGGCCTCTTTGAGGCTGATCGCCAGAAGCAAATCTTAAGCCTTTGTCATCGAATCGAATCTATTGTGCCTCATGACGAACCCTTAATCGTAGCGGGTGACTTCAATGACTGGAGAGGGATGGCCTCAGAGCTACTCCTGTCCAGAGTTGGACTCAGTGAAGCCTTCCTGCAGCTTAAGGGAGAACACCCCAAAACATTCCCGTGCTGGCTTCCTGTTTTACGCTTAGACCGCATCTATTTTCGGGGTTTTAAGGCCGTGGAGGCCCGCTGCTTCTCAGGCCCACCGTGGAATGGCCTTTCTGACCATGCGGCTGTTTTTAGTGAGCTGCTCCTTGAGTAGAACTCATTTCAACTGCTTTTTTTAAGTAGATCTGCTAATGTTCGCGCCATGGAAATTCGAACTGAAGATGGCACTCTCCTCAAAGTCAAAGAGCCCATTGTTCTGAATCAAGAGGGGGAAGTGATCCTTGAGCCCAACTCTACCTCCCAAGACTCCTTCAAATCCTATTCTTTTAATTTCCAAGCACACTCGTGGATGAAACCCCTCACGGTCATTTTAGGATTAGGACTCATTATTGGGCTCTTTACGGTGGGGACTGTCATCTTTGGACTGATTGCAGCTTTTTTTCTGAGTTTGGCTATTTTGAGATCTCTCTTTAAACTGATAGGCTTTAGAAGCTAGTGCATCCTGATTTGATTCATCTTAAAGCCCTGCTCAAACCCT
>Ga0255094_1000596_pt1 | contig 18248 bp, 15 predicted proteins | sample Colum_Law_RepB_8_2_FD_188434 | JGI IMG/M metagenome (GOLD analysis project Ga0255094, IMG submission 188434) | Freshwater microbial communities from Columbia River, Oregon, United States - Colum_Law_RepB_8d | ecosystem: Environmental > Aquatic > Freshwater > River | place: USA: Oregon...
CCTGGCAACTCGTTCGGAGGCAATCGCCTGATTCCACAGGCCGGGTTCGGTGCCGATTTTCGACCTTCCTGTTCCAGCCACGATGCCTGCCTTGCCGCTGGTGTGCCACGCAGGGACTGCGACCGACAGTTTCTGCACAACATGCAGTGCGCCTGCGAACATTCTCGGCACCCGATTCTCTGCCGCCTGCAGGCCCGCTGGTACTACACCGCTGCTCGAGTGTTCGGTGGACTTTACTATTGATCTGAATCACATCCGAATGCAGTGAACCACTGACATCAGCCACGGGAACTCTCCTGTGGCTGTTCTGCTTCCTGACGTCCATCAATTGACCTGCACAGCGCAGCACGTAATATGCTCCGCAGATCATTCGCACAGGAATACCGTCGCTTAACCCTCTGCAGATCTGCTGATTCATGAAGACCCCCGGACGCCTCAGCCCGCTCCGCAAGGCTCTGTTTTCACTCATTGCCTGCTGCCTGTTCTTTGGTCTGCTGGAAACACTGCTGTGGGCCGTCGGCATCCGCCAGTTGCGTGACGTCCGAGACCCGTTTGTGGGGTTCACGCCGGGCGCCCCCCTGTTTACTCGCAATGGCGACCGCTTCGAAACCACCGACGTCCGCCGCACCTATTTCAATCTGCAGACGTTCGCCGCTGTCAAACCCGCGGGTACACGGCGGATTTTCTGCCTTGGCGGTTCCACCACATACGGTCACCCGTGGGATGATTCCACCAGCTATCCGCGCTGGCTCCGCGACATGCTCAACGCTGCGTTCCCGGAGCGGCCGTGGGAAGTGGTCAATTGCGGCGGCATATCGTATGCCAGCTATCGCCTTGCATGGCTCACGGACGAACTGCTCAAGTATCAGCCGGACGTACTGATTGTGCATACCGGGCACAACGAATTCCTGGAGGATCGTTCGTGGAGTGGATTTCGGGATCTGTCCCCGACAGTGCGTTCATTTGCCGCACTGGCCGGCCGCCTGCGCACCGCGACACTGCTTGATCAGGTTCTCGGCGGCGCCAGCCGGGAAAAGCCGGGGCAACCGGTACTTCGGGAAGAAGTTGATCCGCTGCTGGATCGCTCTGCCGGACCTTCCGTCTACAGTCGCGACGATGAACGTGCGCGAATGATCGTGGGACATCTTGAACACAGTCTGCAGAAGATCTGTCGCATCGGGCGAGCCGCCGGAATTCCGGTGATCCTCGTTCTGCCGGGCAGCAATCTGCGAGACTTTGCTCCGTTCCGCAGCGACTTTTCACAGCAGGGGTTTGCCGGTTCACTGAAGGTCACACAGTTGTTGCGGCAGGCCGACGAGCTGCAGCAGCAACAGCAGCCTGAACAGGCCCTGAACATACTTCAGCAGGCCGTTGCCGCCGATCCGCGTTACGCCGAATCAGCGTATCGGGCCGGTCGACTGGCGGCAGAGCTGGGGCGGTGTGACGATGCCACCAGACTGCTCAAACAGGCCCGTGATGAGGACATCTGTCCGCTCCGCGCGACTCAGCCAATTCTGGATGCGATTGTGCGAGTCAGTCAGCAGGAGCAGGTGCCGCTGGTCGACTTTGCCACCATTCTGGATCAGAACGCGCTGCGGAAACGCGGTTGTGCCGTGTCCGGTGATGAAGGCTTCCTCGACCACGTGCACCCGACGATCGACATGCACCGTGACCTCGCCATTGCCCTCGGGCAGCAGTTACAGCAGTTGCAGTTCGTCCCCGCCAATGTGGATTTTCGACAGTTGGCCAGTGGCATTGAACAGACCATCAGCAGCAGCCTTGATGCGCCGCGGCAGGCCGCCGGACTCACGACGGTTGCTCAGGTTCTGTCATGGGCCGGCAAGAATACTGAAGCCCTGCGGATCGCCGAACAGGCGCGACAACTGGATCCACAGAATGTTGAAGTGCTCAGTCAGCTGGGGCGCCTGTACGAGAAGGTTGGGCAACTGCAGGAGGCTCGCAGCACGCTGGAGCAGGCCGTCGCTGCTGGCCCGGACAACCCGTGGGCCCTGTATCGCCTTGCCCGACTGCACATGCGGGAAAACAACTGGAAGACTGCACTTGAGTTGCTGGAACGCAGTCGCCAGCATACCACCACCGCTCAACCCAGTGCCTTTCGTTCGGTCCTGTTCCGCAGTCTGAGTCAGTGCTGCGAACAAACCGGCGACCTCGAAAAAGCCAGCATCTACGCCGCTACGGCAGCCAGCCAGTAACCTCACGCTGACGCCACTGATTCTCATGCTGTGCTGATGCCCCGTTTGTCACGGTCAGTCATCCGGATGGCAGCTCGCGGTGTCGGCGGCTGACTGAGTGTCATCGCAGTCATCAGCACAGCACGCGCGACAGGTCGCTGGTGTGTGTCCGTGTGCCTGCGGGGCGACATGCGGCTCCTGATTTGTGTCCATGCGTGGTTGGAATCGTTTCGGCCTGCCAGCAGCCACTACGGCGTCGGCGGAGGTTCAGGAGTCGTTGCGGGGGGCGCAGCCGGAGGCGCGCTCTGCGTGTTCGCCGCCGCAGGTCCAGTCTCTGCTGTCTGCGCTGGAGTCGCACTGGGTGCTGCCCCGGTCGGTGGCAGTGTCTCTGCGGGCGCTGACACCGCTTCGGCAGATTCCGTCGAGTGTGACGCCGGTTCCACAGCCCCGTCCAGAGTACTGTGGCCGGTGCGCGACTCCGCCAATTGCTTCTCCAGAATCGCCGGATACACGAACTGCTGCCGGTCCTTGATCGTCAGCGCCTTCGGCTTCGTGTTACGCGACTTTCGCTCAAACGGCGGATTGATTTTGTTGCCGGCTACCAGAGTACCGTCGTAAACGCTGCCCTGAGACACCGGGCCGATACCCAGCATCCAGGAATCCCGTGCGTCGCTTCGCGCCACCGCAGCCCCCGACTGCCACACCGCAATCCCCGTCTCCTGATGGTATGCGTACACCATCACCTTCGAAATGCCCACGACGCCATTACGCTTGCCAAACGACATCTCCGGAATCAGCGGCACCGCTGGAACTCCCGACAAGGCACTGGTTGCCGTTCCCACACCACTGCTGGAAGGAATGCCGTAGGTCACTTCCATCGTGTCCGTACCCAAAGCGCCGACACGAGCTTCGAGTACGTAGTCTGCATCCGTCCGATTCGTTTCAATGATCAGCCCGCTGGTGATCATTTTCTGTCGCAGTGCACTGATGATGTAGTCCGAGTTCACATACAGGTTGCTGCCCTTGAACGTCTTCATGTAGTCGGTGTCGAGGTAGACTTTTCGATTCGCAAGTCCGGACAGATCCAGTTGATCAATTGCCCGGTCAATCGAATCCGACAGCAGCAACTGCTCAGTTCCCTGCCGCTGCACGGCCGTACCGCAGCCCGGCAGCAGCACACTCATGCTGACGCTGAACAGCAGCACAAACAGGGAACGAAGGCATAACATCTCTGACAACTCCCGAATTCCGAACGCACTGATGCTAGCAGAATCCGGCAGCCACCGACCGCTGGGCAGCTCCCATTTTCAGGTCGCGTGCCGACCATGACCGTTTTCGTGGAGCCCCATTCGGCGGAAATTGCAGAATGCCGTGGATAAGTGCTGGGAATCTGAGTTCCCGGGGGGGCTGACGTGGGAGTTTTTTGTTTACCCCACTCTCAGTTCTCACGACGCACGGCGGGCTCTGGTGTGTTTTGAGCTGCACTGAAGTACAATCCAGCCGTCGAATTTCGCCCGCGAAACTGCACAAAGACGAAACGATCATGGCCAAAAAAGCGATTCAAAGCGATTCAGAACGGCATCGGACGACGGGCTTCGCGCGACCGGCCGACATGGACAGCGGGCCCGGCACGCCGGCTCAGACCGTTCATGATGGCGACACAGTCAATGTTCGGCTGGACGGTAACCTCGCTGTAAGGCTGCTGGGGATCGACACGCCGGAGATCAGTTTTTCTTTGCCTGAGGGAAAGTTTGCCGGCCTTGAAGATCCGCGCTGGGCCCAGTTCCTGACGGACCCTTTTGCTGATCGCTGGGGCCCGATGTCCACGCCGGTGCCGCAGCGACTGCGCGCGTTCCTGTCTGCAAAAGTCGGGGCGGAAGCAGCGGCCACGCACTACGAGCATGCCGTGGCCAGTCGCGAAGCCTTTCGCGCACTTGTCGAGCAGGACATGCAGATCATGCAGCAGACGCCAGCCACATTCACGTATTACATGAACTTTGGCTTCGAGGTGACTGATGGCTACGGACGCCTGCTCTGCATGCTCAACCGCAACCAGCCCAGCGCCACAGTGCCGACTCCCCGACCCCCGTCCTACAACCTGCGTATGCTGGAACGCGGACGCGCGTTTCCCTACTTCATCTGGCCCAACATCAATCCGTGGGACCGACCGGAAACAGTCGAAGAAGCTGTGATTCCTCCGGGAAAAGCCCGGGAGCTGGCTGAAAACGACCGCGAACTGAAAACGGCCCGCGCTGCCGTGCGACAGGCCCGACAACAGCATCTCGGAATCTTCGATATGCTGCGACCACTGCTGCTGGAACCGTTCGAACTGCGGAATCTTTCGCGGCGAGTTGCGGCGTCCAGATATCTTATTGATCTCACATCCGACAGCGATACGCTGCTGCATCCACTGAACTACCCCGAAGTGCCGTTCCCGGAAGATCGCCTGTGGATTCCCGGAGCGTATGTGCCGCTGTTCCAGAAATCCGGCTGGAAGGTGCAGGCCGAACCGGCATGAGCATCTTTGCAACACCGCTCACTGCCGCTCAGCATGACTGGCTGCCCGCGGCTCAGCAGACGCGCAGGCTTGCCGGCCTGCCTGAATCGTGGGTTGCCGACGTTGGTATTGTGCTGGGGTCGGGACTGGGGGCTGCGGCTGAGCACATTGCGGAGGGCGACAGTCGGGAACTGCTGATGAGCGATATTCCGGGGCTGGCGGCACCGCATGTCGCCGGACATCGCGGACGCTGGCTGTTCGCCCGCTGCGGACGGCATCGCGTGATCGTGCAGCAGGGACGCATTCACTCCTACGAAGGACACGCCACTGCCGCCATCACCGCACACATTCGACTGATGGCCGCGATGGGCATCCGCACCCTGATTCTGACGAATGCCGCTGGTGGCATCCGTCGCGAATTCCAGCCCGGAGATTTCATGGCGATCACCGATCATCTCCGGGCCCCGCACTCGGGCTTTCCCGCCTGGCATCAGACCGTCAAAACGGATGACAACGTGGCACTGTCCGGAAAACAGCACAGGCGACGGCCCTGGGAACCGGGGCTGATCAGAACACTGCTCACTGTCCCCACCAGTCTCTGCATTCACCACGGTGTGTATGCCATGATGCCCGGGCCGGCCTATGAAACACCCGCAGAAGTCCGGATGCTGCAGACGCTGGGAGCTGATGCTGTGGGCATGAGCACAATTCCGGAAGCACTTACCGCCGCCGACTGCGGGATCCACGTGCTGGGGCTGTCATGCATCACCAACATCGCCTGCGGGCTCAGCAGTAACACGCTCAGTCATGCGGAAGTCACCGCCACGGCACTGACGGTCGAATCCCAGTTGGGAACGCTGCTTCGCGATTTCCTGCACACTCTCTGACGGTCCCTGACTGGAATTGCGAATGTTGAGATTTCTGATTCCGCCGGCTTGTCCCTCAGCGGTGGGCAGTGAGAATTCCCGCTGCAGATTCCCGACCACCTGTTGTCCGCTCCCCTCTGTTCCCGGCAGGATGCCGGGGGATGATTCTCAATGACCAGCTCCGCCACCGGTGCCACGCAATTCAGCCCCGCCGAACTTGCCTCCTTCCAGCGCGATGGCTTCGTCGTTGCTCAGGATCTGATGCCCGACAGCTATCTGCAGCGAATGCGACAGATCACCGAACGTGACCTCGCCGCTCACCAGGGCGACATCGAATATGAAGCCCAGTTGCACTACCCAGGGGCCCCGGATTCCATGGACAGCGAAGGCGGTCGCACGATCCGCAGGCTGCGGCAGGCTGTCAGTCGTGATCCCGTGTTCCTGCAACTGGTCAAGGAACCCTTTCTGCTGCAGCGACTGCAGCAGCTCCTCGGGCCGCACGTGGTGATGCCACTGGCCCACCACAACTGCATCATGACCAAACAGCCGCGGTACAGCAGCGACACGGGCTGGCACCAGGACACTCGCTACTGGTCCTTTTCCGACGGCAACCTGGTGAATATCTGGATTGCCCTCGGACCTGAAGACCTGCACAACGGCTGTTTGCAGGTGCTGCCTGCCACGCATCATGCTCAGGCCAGTCGCGAACTGCTGGATGCTGCACAGTTTCTGCGAACTGACCTGCCGCAGAACCAGTCCCTGCTGCAGACTGCCGTACCGGTTCCGCTGCAGCCCGGCGACGTGCTGTTCTTTCACGCCCGCTGCTTCCACGCAGCCACCCGTAACTTCTCGCAAAACACCAAACAGTCGGTCGTCTTCACCTTCCGCTCGCTTGAAAACCACCCCATGCCAGGGTCCCGCTCCGCAATCCTGCCGGAACTGCTGCTGTCCTGATCGTCAGCCACGGTATTTCGGATCAGCGCAGAATCCTGTGCGCAGCTCCAGATTGCATTGCCACGGCTGTTGTCCCTTCGGGAGGGCGATGCTCCCGCTGAGCCGAACACTTGCCAAGTCACTTGATCGCGCGTTTCGTCTGGAGCCTCGCTCCTTTGGGAGGGCGAAGCTCCTGCTGAGCCGAACCGCTGCCGGGTCACTCAATCGCGCGTTTCGGCCGGAGCCTCCCCTTTGGGAGGGCGAAGCTCCCGCTGAGCCGAACACTTGCCAAGCTAATGAATCCCACGCCGCGCCACAAGCCTCGCCCTTCCGAGGCCGGCATCCGCAAATAGTGCGACCGTCACCCCGTCGTTTTTCCGTACTACTAGTCTTTCCGTGGTGAAATAAACCCACCCAAAAAAAGGCAGAATAACGCCCGTTGGTTTCCACCCGCGGCTCGGCGGGAGCCTCGCCCTCCCGAGGAGGAACCACCGAGCACCAGTTCTGTGACCCCCTGCAGGACAACACCCGTTGGCTGCCGCCAACGGGTCGCCTTTGGATGCCTCTCCAGGTGATGTCTTTCACGGTTAAAATGCTGCTTTACACCGCGCATTGCATTCTACGTTGAGCCGGTATGTCATGGCCCAACGAGTCAGCGCGCCGAGTGGGCTCGCGCTAACAGCCCGCAGTTTGAGCCCAAAGTGCGGGCTGTTGCCCCCGTGTCTGCACAGGCCTGCCAGCGTCGGCACCCGGTTTCACTCAGCCGCCAGCGAGACCCGTACCAGCTCCTTGTCGTTCCTCGCAAACACACTGCGCATCGCAAAGGCCGGATGCGACCAGATGGTCATGCGACGCTGCACGGGGCGCGTCGGTTCCACCAGCTTCGCCCGACTCAGCTCCTCATAGCCCGCAGCAGTCAGTTTCGCAATAATCAGATCGCCCTGCTCGTTGTGCAGAAACATTCGGTCGCCCTGCGGCACCAGAAACGCATTCCACCAGCGACCACTGCCCGTCGCCTGCAGAGTCTCCCACACACGCACCCCGTCCCCCGTCCGCAAACAACGCAATTGACCATAACTGCAAACGCCAAAGATGTGCTCCGGAGTGACCACCGGGGTGGGCATGATGGAGTGCAGGCCGTCCGTGTCCTGCTCGCTCGTCCCCTTCCCCTTCCACACCACCTCAGCCGATTCTGCTCCCACCTTCAGCATCAGTGGGCCATCGTAAAACGCCGTCAGAAACAATCGATCATCCAGTTTTCGCGGCATCGGGACCGTCAACCCGTAACGAATGGACCACGGATGCTGCCACAGCAGTTTCCCATTGGCCGGATCCAGCGCTGCAACAGCCCCCGGATGCCAGATGATCAACTGGCGACGACCGCCGAATTCGTAAATCACAGGCGGACAATAGCCAACACCCGCGTCCTCCAGAGCACGCCAGATTTCCCGCCCCGTACGTCGGTCAAAACTGACAATCAACGCGCCCTGCTCACCGCCCACCAGAGTAATCAACTGGTCGCCGTCCACCAGCGGTGAAGCGGCCATGCCCCACGTCGGCAGCTTTGTCCCGAAATCCTTCTGAAACTCCTTCGACCACTGCACCGCACCCGTCGCCGCATCGAAGCAGAACATATGCCCCTCCGCGCCAATTGTGTAACACAGTCCGTCGTGAATGACGGGGGTTGTGCGAGGCCCAGCGGGGTAACTGACCGTGTAACGCACCGGATGCTGATGCTTCCACAGCTCGCGACCCGTCTCTGCGTCCACACACCACACACGCTCCAGACCCTCATCCGCCAGACGGTCCGTCACATACACCCGACCGTCCGCTACCGCCGGCCCGGAATACCCCTCGCTGATCGGAAACGACCATGTGCGAGTCAGCAGGCCGTCTGTGGAGAATTTCTCCACAATGCCCGTCTCACGCCACACACAATCACGCTGCGGGCCACCCCACTGCGGCCAGTCATCCGCCGTCAGTACTCCCTGAACAGCCACAAACACCAGCACGCAGCACATTCCAATCCGGCAAACACCTCGCAACATCACCGCACTCCCCCGTCGCAGAATCTGTCCCCAACACCACTCACCCACCACCCTTGTATCACATTCTCAAGCAAAACACAGTGCATATCGCGAGACCACCCGGCAAAGGGCCCTGTGAAAAACACAGCGATCAAGCGGTACGCCACTGTGCAATGCTGCTGGAGTTGCATCACAGCGACACACGCACGCCTGCAGGGCCGGCCTCAGTAAAGCCAGATGCGTCAGCACCCGGTCCCCGCTTTCAGAGACCACTGCGAAGGCTGGCTCAGCAGCATCGCCCACAATCAGCAGCGATCCGCTGGAAACGGCAGCACTTCCGCGATCTGCTGCGCTCCCGCCGCAATCATCACAAGACGGTCAAATCCCAGAGCCACACCCGAACAGGCCGGTAAACCAAATTCCATCGCCCGCAATAAATGCGACGCACCAGGCAGCACCGATCCGTCAACCGCAGCACGCTTCTGATTCTGCTCGCCGTCCCGCCGACGCAACTCCGCAGCATCAGTCAACTCCTCATAGCCGTTACACAGCTCCACTCCCCGGATGTACAGCTCAAAGCGACGAGCCACTCGGGGTTCCGTTGTGGTGGTCACCGCCAGGGCCGCCTGAGTCGCCGGGTAGTCGCACAAAAATTCCGGTGACTCCGCGCCACCACGCTGCCCCAGACGCGGCTCAATACAAAATCCCAGCAGCAGGTTCAGCAGCTCATCACGAGCCATCATGGGGCCGTCAGGAATCGGCACTCCCCGCTCCCGCGCCGCTCGCAGCAACTCCTCATCCGTCGCGCTGAACACCGACAACCCCAGCTCCCGCGCAAAGGCATCGGCATACGCCGTCACCGCAAATCCAGCCGCACCCCACTCTGGCTCAGCTCGACCCAGATCTGCACAACCCGCCTGCACCACCGCACGCACCAGTTGTTCTGTCAGCCGTACTTGCTCAAGCCAGCCCGTCCCCACGCCATACCACTCCAGCATCGTGAATTCCGGGTTGTGACGAGCCCCGAATTCACCGCTGCGAAACACACGACTGACCTGAAAAATTGAACCCGTCCCCGACGCCAGCAAACGCTTCATAAATGCTTCAGGTGACGTCTGCAGATACCAGTCCCCGTCTGACTGCCGCAAACGCATTGGCTCCAGCCACGCATCCACCACCACGTCCCGCGACAGACACGGAGTCTCAACCTCCAGATATCCACGCTGCCCGAAAAACGCACGCACCGCTGACAGCATCGCCGCACGAGCCCTTAACAGGGGCAACGAACACGCTGGACGCCAGTCAGCACCACGATCACTCATACCCCCACTTCTCACTTCTCACTTCTCACTTCCCGCCAGCCACCGCCCAACGCACCGAACTTGCCAAACGCCGCATTCCCTCCCGAATTCCATCCGGGCTTTGCACCCCGAAACTCAACCGCATTTCACTGCGAGGCCTTGCCGGCCAGTCCTGCGGATAGCACAATTCCCCCGGCACATACATCACCTTGTCCACCTGAGTCGCTCGGCGAAACATCGCACTTTGAAATCCCGTCGGTATCGAATCCGGCAACCGCATCCACACATACATCCCACCCTCCGGACGATACCACGAGACGTCCGGCAAGCCCCCGAATTCCCGGTCCGCAGCCTCCAGCATCGCATCCCGCTTGATCCGATAATTGTCCCGCACTCGCTGCACATGCTGGTGATATGTGCGGTCCTTCAGGGCCCGAGCCACCACGTGCTGGTTCAGATGCGCTGAACCAAAGTCCTCGTTGCCCTTCAGATCCGACAATGGCTTCACCAGCGAATGCGGCACCACACCCAGACCCACCCGAATTCCCGGCGAAAAACTCTTCGAAAATGTCTGCGCCAAGATCACAGTCTCACGGTCCCGATCAAGTGACCAGATGCTGGCCGGTGCAACCCCCTCATACCGCAATTCCCGATAGGCCGCGTCCTCCAGCAGAAAAATCCGCGACTCACGCGAAAATTCACGCGCCAGCGATAACAGTTGCGGACGTCGCTCGGCCGAAACACTCACCCCCGACGGATTCTCGAAATCACTCACCACATAAATCAATCGCACCCGCGACAGACGCCCCTCCTGCTCCAACCGCTGCAACGCCGCACGCAACGCGTCCGGACACATCCCGCAACCATCCGCAGTCACCGGCACAATATCCGCACCCACCGCCTGCAGGACACCCAGAAACACAAAATATGTGGGTGCCGCCACGAGGCAGATGTCCCCGGGATTGAATAACGCCTGAGCCAGCAGCGCCAGCAACTGCTGCGATCCCGTTGTCAGAAACAATTGCGACAAGGGCAGATCCGCAAGCCGGTCCGTCCGCTGCTCAAGCTCCGCCAGATAGTCCCGAAATACCCGTCGCAACGGTTCGGGCCCCTGAGTCGTCCCGTACTGCAGCAACCGACTGCCGGATCCCGCCTCAGCCAGCACCTTGCCAACCGTCTCACGCACCAGATCCACAGGCAACGTCTGCTCGTCCACCAGACCAGCCGCCAGCGAAATGCAGTCAGCGTTCTCCACCGCCTGCTGCATCAGAAATCCAATCGCCTGATCCGCTGATCGCAACGCCTGATCACTCAGCCTCAATACCGGATGACGCATCCCTGTTCACTCCCCGCAAGTTGCCGTTTTGCAAAACCCATACACCCGGATCCACACACACTCACACACGCGGACCACCCTGCACCGTCTGTCTGGTCACCGCATCCCCGATCGCAATCCGCACCTGCTGCTCCACCATCGTGCGATAACGACCGCCGCTGGTCATCAGCTCCGCATGAGTCCCGGTTTGCAGGATTCGCCCACCCTCCACCACGCAGATCAGATCGGCCGAAGCAATCGTACTCAGCCGATGCGCAATCACAAAACACGTGCGGCCACGCATCAGGCGACCCAGACTCTGCTGAATCAACTGCTCACTGTCCGTATCCAGATTGCTGGTGGCCTCGTCCAGGATCAGCAGACGAGGATCAGCGAGAATAGCGCGAGCAATTGCCAGACGCTGCCGCTGTCCACCACTCAGCCGCACACCACGCTCGCCAATCACAGTCTGCAGACCCAGTGGAGTTCGCTGGATGAACTCCAGAGCATTGGCTGCTTCTGCCGCCGCCAGAATCTGCTGCTCAGACGCATGCCGACAACCATAGGCAATGTTCGCCGCAATCGTACCGTCAAACAGAAAGACATCCTGCTCAACTACCCCCAGCAACGAACGGTATGACTCCACATCAAAGTTTCGCAGATCCCGACCGTCCAGCAGAATCGCCCCCTGCGAAGGATCATAGAAACGGGCCACCAGATTGCAGAGCGTTGTCTTGCCAGCGCCACTGGGACCCACCAGGGCCACCGTCTGACCCGCCCGAACCTGCAGATTGATGTCACTCAAAGCCGGCTGACCCGTACCCGGGTACAAAAATGTCACACCCCGAAACTCAATGTCCCCCCGCACGCTCTGACGATCCACCCGCAGCGATGCAGCACTCGACTGCATCTCCATCGGCTCGGCCAGCATGTCCAGAACACGGTCCAGACCACTGAGACTGTTCTGAAACTGAGTCGCACTGGTGGCCAAAGCCGCCAGTGGCTCCAGCAGCATCACCAGATACACCAGAAACATCATCAGGTCACCGGCTGTCATAAACCCCGTCGTCACTCGCCAGCCCCCGTAAAACAACAGGCCCGCTGAGGCAATCGGAATCAATGCCTCCCACACAATCTCCACCACCCGCATCCACCACCACGCATAGAGCTCCTGCCGAGCCATCACGTTGTTTTCCAGCGAAAATCGCCACGCCTCACGCCGCTGCCGGCTGAAGGCACGCACAATCCGGATCCCCGCAAATGATTCGGCAGCACCCGCGTCAATCTGCTCACGCTGCTTGCGAATTGCCCGAAACTGCGGCCGTATACTGTTGATCCATGCGCGATGCGTCACAAACACCGTGGGCAGCAGCACGAGGGCACCCAGCAGCAGCGTCCAGTCCACCCACGCCAGTACCGCAAAACTGCCCGCCAGTTGAATCAGGGCTCGCCACGGATTGTACAGCAACCCAAACACCAGCTCACCCACGCTGCCACCGTCCTCACGCAGGATGGAAGCTACGCCCCCCGAACGCAACTCCTGCACCCGATGCAGCGGCAGTCTTACGGCATGCGCAAACACCCGCCGCCGGATGTCCAGCTGGATAATTTTGGAAATGCGAGTCGCGTGCCAGCGGCCCCAGACGTGAATCACGATTTTCACCAGCGAGACCACCGTGACAACCAGCACCACAGCACCCAGCAGACGCACCGGAGTTGCCATGGAGGGAAACGCCTGCAGCCACGCCGGCAACGGACGACCGCTTAATGCATAGTCGATGACAAATTTGGTGCCGGCAGGAGGCAACAGGCCCAGCAGTGTCGAAACGGTGACGGTCGCCAGAGCCAGAATCAGACTGCTGCGGTAGGGACGCAGCAGGCTCAGAAACTCACGGACCAATGTCCCCGTCGAACGCACGCGATCCTTCGCCGCACGGGATTCTCCCACTGAGTGCACACTGCCACCCGGCAGTTGTCGCTGTCGCACCTTCTGACGGTGCACAAAAAAACGCTGGCGACTGCTGACCGCGGCAGCAGGCGGAACGGCTGAGGATTCAGGGGAGACGGCGATCGGCTGTTTGGTGCTCATGCCGGATTCTAAGCGATGCGCGGAAACGGTCGAGAGTCGCAGGGCCGATTCCGGGAACTCGCTGCAGATCGTCGATCGTGGCAAACGGTCCGTGAACCTGCCGATCCGCCACAATCCGACTGGCCAGCGCCGGCCCGACACCTTCCAGTTGCATCCACTCCACCCAACCCGCCTGGTTCACGTCAATCAGAAAGCCCGACGAGGCGGGATTTCCGCGAGTCACCGTGAGAGGTTCGGGACGTCGACTGCTGGTCCACACCCACTGCGCCAGCAGCAGCAGACAACTGAGTGCAATCAGCAGTCGAAATCCTGGCGAATCTCGGTGCAGAGACCGAGATTCCGTTGGGGCTGTGGTGCCGGTGGATTGTGACATGCTGCTGATCCCCCAGGAAGCGACTGAATGCAGAGGCAAATAGCGATATAAACCAAATGGGGTGTGCCATGCCACCCTGGTACTCCTTCATCCTTGAAGCAGTCGTTGACGCTTCGCCAGTCCGATCGCCCTTAATCCCCCTCGAATTTCAGACCTCGCGCACAAAGTGACGCTTTGTTGACTTTTGGCAGCAGTACAGATCTGCCCGTCATTTGCTGTGTCGCCCGGCCACGCCAACTCCCCCCAGCCCCGCTCATCTGCGAGCAAATCTTCCCCGCGCGGCGATCCATTCGCCGCGCGGCCTTGCCGGCCCCGTCGCCAGAATGCCCCGGATCCCACATTTGCGGTATGGCACCTGATTTGCTGTGACTCAACGCAGAAAAGTGCCACCAGCAACTCCTGACCGTGGCATCATCCCTGACACGGAATCCCAAAACGGGTAGCCTCGGCTGTGTACACGCTTGTCACAAGAACCGTAGCCTCGGCTTTAGCCCGGGCAAGTGACCCAACCCCACCTCTTCCCAAGCACCATGGCCCTGAAACACGCTCGAACGTGAATGCCCACCACCGAACCGATTTCACCTGATTTCACAATTCAGTTTCATTTGAGGATTTGTCCGGGCAGGAATGCCGCTAGGGACAAAAGTCGAATGGGAGTGTGAGACGGACTTCCTCGGCGGAAAAACGCAGTGTTTTTGGGGTGGTGGGGTGCGTAAGTTGCCCGGGCTAAAGCCCAGGCTACGGTTTTTGTCCTTGGCATCATTCCTGCCGGCTCCCGTTTTCACACAACCATCTGAATCTTCCATGACTTCTCCACGCCGTCACGCCTTCACACTCATCGAACTCCTCGTCGTGATCGCCATCATCGCGATCCTCGTGGCGCTCCTGCTGCCCGCCGTGCAGCAGGCCCGCGAAGCCGCTCGCAGAACACAGTGCCGCAATCACCTCAAACAAATCGCTCTTGCTGTCCACAATTACGAATCGGCCTTCGGACAGTTTCCTCCCAGCATGGCCATCAATCCCGCTGTCACCACCAACGCCTCGTGGTCCATCCACGGACGCATCCTGCCTTACCTCGAACAGGTCAACCTCTACCAGCAGATTGATCTCAGCCTCGCATGGGGCAACTTCCCTGTCATCAGCAGGTTTCGCGTGCCCGTCTACGCCTGTCCCTCAGACCCCAAATCCGATCGTGCTCGCGATACCGGAACCAACGGCATTTTCCTGATGCCCACCTGCTACGGGTTCAACTTCGGCACATGGCTCGTCTTCAACCCCGCCACTCGCGAGGGCGGTGACGGCATCACCTTTCCCAACTCACGCATTCGCATGGCCGATATCACCGATGGTACCAGCAACACCCTGCTGGCTTCCGAAGTTCACGCATGGACCGCCTACACTCGCAACGGCGGTCCGCCGTCCACCGCTGTCCCCAACACCGCCGCCGAAGTGGCCGTCTATGCCAACAGCGGACTGCGTGATCGGATCCTGCCGGCGACTCGTGACGGCACCGGACATACCGAATGGGCCAATGGACACTCGCACCACAGCGGTTTCACCACCACCCTGACACCCAATACCAACGTGGTGTTCGTGGATAATGGTGTCACTTACAATCACACGGATTATGCCTCGCGTCAGGAAGGCAGCTCGCTGACTTCCGTCAGCTACTCCGTCCTCACCTCCCGCAGCTATCACACCGGGATCGTGAATTCCGCCCTGTGCGATGGGTCGGTCCGCACCGTCAGTTCGTCGATTGATCAACGAGTCTGGCGCGGCCTGGGAACTCGCGACACCGGTGAAGTGCCGGGCGAATTCTGACTGCCGGTTTCTGGCCGGAATTTTCCGGGACTCGCGTCCCGCATTGGCCCTCATCGATCCGCGGCGATAGAATCCGCTGGTCCGTCTTTGCCCCGGTTGTTCAGGAAGTTGCACTCATGATGCTGCAGGCTGCTCACTCACCGTTGTTTCGCTGTTTCGGTCGTCCGCTGCTGACGATTCTCCTGCTGACTGTTCTGCCACTGGCCACCTCAGCCACGGCGGACGACGTGGCTGACATGCAGAAAAAGGCGGTGCAGTTCCTGCAGGTGACTCAGGACGCCTCCGGTTCATGGACAACTCCGGAAGCCGTCGGCATCACCGGACTGGTCACCTCAGCTCTGCTGCAGACCGGACGCACTCCTGAAGACCCCGTGGTTGCCAAAGGGCTGAAGTTTCTGGTGGGCATGCAGCAGCCGACCGGTGGTATTCATGCAGCCGCCAGCCGTCATCAGAACTATGAAACCTGCATCGCCATGATGGCACTCGCCCACGCCGGTCGTGATGGTCGCTACGATGCTCAGATCGCCAAAGCGCAGCAGTTTCTTCGCGATCTGCAGTGGGATGCCGGCGAAGGCATTGAAACCAGTGACGGGGCCTACGGTGGTGCCGGTTACGACAGCAAGCAGCGACCGGATATGTCCAATACCCAGTTCCTCCTTGAAGCGTTGCAGCAGTCAGGTGTGCCGGCGGATGACCCGGCCATGCAGAAAGCCCTGATCTTCATCAGCCGTGCTCAGAACCTGGAATCACCATACAACACCATGCCGTGGGCCGGTCGCACCAACGATGGCGGCTTCATCTATACTCCGGCAAAGGGTGGCGAATCCAAAGCCGGCGTCACCGAAAACGGCGGACACTCATCCTATGGCAGCATGACCTATGCCGGCCTGAAAAGTATGATCTATGCCGGGCTGAAAAAGGACGATCCTCGAGTTGCTGCGGCCACGCAGTGGATCCGCAAAAACTACACCCTGAAGGAAAATCCCGGTATGGGACAGCAGGGGCTGTTCTATTACTTCCAGACCATGGCCCGCACCCTGCATGTGCTGGAAGTGCAGAAGTTCGAAGATGCCAGTGGCAAATCGCATGACTGGAAAGCCGACCTGACGGCTCGCCTGAGGGAACTGCAGCAGCCCAACGGCAGCTGGACCAACCCGGCAGATCGCTGGTACGAGGGTGACCCGAATCTGGTCACAGCCTACTGCCTGATTGCTCTGGCCAATTGCCAGTCAAAGTGAACACTGTGACCGGGACAAAGGCCACTGTGCCAATCGCCGAATCCAGTACCAACGCAATGGCAGCCGAATTTCGACAGGTGCTGCTGTTTGGCGCCAGCAATCTGGTGCTGGGCTGGCGGGCCCTGACGCGGCAACTGCAGCAGCGGTTGTCGCAGCCCGTGCAATTGCACACCTGTCTCGGCATGGGACGTTCGTACCTGCGACCTTCCCGGTGTCTGCAGCGAGTCCTGCCGGGGGTGCTTGAGTCGCGGATCTGGCAGAACCTGCCGGCTCCTGCCACCACACCACCACTGGTGCTGCTGACGGACGTCGGCAACGACATCATTTACCGGTACGCGCCACCGGACATCCAGCAGGCCGTGGGTGAGACGGTACGTCGCATACGTCAGTGGGATGCGCGAGCCGATATCATTCTGACCGGGCTGCCTGTGGCTGCGCTCAATGACCTGACGCCCTTTCGTTTCCGGATTGCCCGCCGACTGCTCTTTCAGGGCAGTCCCCTGACGTTGTCAGAGGCTCGTGAACAGTCGCATCAGTTGCAGCAGCTTCTGATTGAGCTGGCTGCAGAACAGGGCCTGCGAATGGTGCACCCGCAGCGGGCGTGGTATGGGATTGATCCGATCCACTACCGTCGGGGCTGCCGCGACGCGGCGTTTGGGACCTATTTTGACCACTGGACTCAGGTGCAAGTGGCTGCTGGTGCGGAAGCCGCTGCCGGGACTCCGCTGGTCAAAGGCGGGCAGTCGCAGACGCCTCCCTTGCCCGTCAGCGCGGATGTGACGCGTCGAGGCCGTTTGATTGTGACGCCCCAGCCCGTCTTCCGGTCTTCGCGACTGCAGGTTTCCGCATGGTGACCGCATGACAGAACCCGGTTTTGATGATCCTCGCGTGCAGCAGGGCATCGATCTGTTCAACTCAGGGCAGTATTTTGCCTGCCATGACGTATTTGAGGATTACTGGAGCGAACTGACGTGTCCTGAGAAGTCTCTGTTTCAGGGTTTGATTCAGGCGGCGGTGGCATTGTTTCACTTCGAAGAGGGAAATCTGGGAGGGGCACTGCGGATGTACACCAGCAGCCGTATGCGGTTGCTGGGATTTCGCGACGGAGCAGCGGGGATTGACGTGGCTCGCCTGTTGCGGGACATGGAGTGCTGCTTTCAGGAACTGTGTCAGCCACATCAGGGCTACCCGTTTCATGTCCGGCTGAATCCGGAACTGGTGCCGCAGTTGCACCGCCTGCCACCCTTTGCAGCAGCAACACGCAACCCGTAATCGACGCCACGTCCAAAAACCCGTAGCCTGGGCTTTAGCCCGGGCAAGTCTGACGCCGAGGGACAAAACCCGTAGCCTGGGCTTCAGCCCGGGTAAGTCTGACTCGAGGGACAAAAACCGTAGCTTGTGCTTTAGCCCGGGCACGAACTTCTCGTCATCCTTGAAATTCCCGGTGTTTTTCAGAGTATGGGGCCGAGCAGGAATGCTCGGGCTACCTGTTGTCCTCGGCGTCAAGTCTGACGCCATGGCCAACAACCATCCGGCGACGTCAAACCGACTTCAATTCATTCAGTAGCGCTGTGTTTTTTGGGGGCTGGGCCGGGC
>Ga0255094_1000602_pt1 | contig 18187 bp, 10 predicted proteins | sample Colum_Law_RepB_8_2_FD_188434 | JGI IMG/M metagenome (GOLD analysis project Ga0255094, IMG submission 188434) | Freshwater microbial communities from Columbia River, Oregon, United States - Colum_Law_RepB_8d | ecosystem: Environmental > Aquatic > Freshwater > River | place: USA: Oregon...
TAATCATGGGCATGAGGTGATAAACCCTGCTCTTTCAGATGATGATTTTGCGATGGCTGTAGCAGTTGGCCAATCTGAATTTGATAAACACAAACCCGATGTGGTGGTTGGCTCCTCTCGGGGCGGTGCAGTTGCCCTGAATATTAAATCCGGAGATACGCCCTTGGTGTTGTTGTGCCCTGCTTGGAAAAACTGGGGCAAGGTTACGACCCTTAAAAAAGGAAGTGTGGTCCTGCATTCCCGTAATGATGAAGTAATCCCTTTTGTTAATTCAGAAGAGCTTGTATCTAAAAGTGGATTGAGTGCGGATACACTTTGGGTTGTGGGTAATGATCACCGGCTTGCGGATGATGAATCGCTTGCGAAAATGCTCGAAGCAATTGAAACACGCTAAGGCTTTTCTTGGTGATGCTGTTGGTAATTTGTCGAATCACTTTTTAGGTGTTCACGCGAAGGGTTCCTTGAAGGATTTTCCTTGCCACAGTTATTCTCGTAAGGTCTTCATTCATGGTGGAAAAGTTTTTAACTGTATCCGATCCGTAAACATATCCATTCATATATTGGAGATTCTTGTCGAGGATTCTTTGAGGATGATCCTTGACAAAACGCTCGTCTTTAAGGAAGACACCGACAAAATCATTCCAAAAACCATCCTCTTCTCCGGCTGTACCTTGTCTTGAAATGTAGGATTCCAGTAAGACGGCGGGAATGCCTGACCTACGCGCCCATTTGACCAAAGAGTGGCCGCTATCTGGATAGAAACGCCAGGAGTCCACAGGCCACCTGTGGAAAATGCCGTTGGACGGAATGTTAAGGTAAAAAAGGCCACCAGGCTTTAGAACGCGCATTATTTCGTTGAATAATAACCAAAACATGTCTGAATGTTCAAAGCAAGAACTGGATAAAACAACATCAAAGGAGTCGTCTGCGAAAGGCAGTTTGTAAGGGTCATCCAGAATGATGTCCACACCTTTGCCTGCGACAAAATCAATGCCTTTGTACTCATGGTTTGCAGGAAATATGCTTCTTAGGCTGCCGTTCACATCTTGGGACCCAATCTCTGTGATTTTGAGATTCCCGGTTCCGGGCTTGTTGATATAGGTATCATAAAACCATTTGCAATTCGCAAGTGCGCTATGGTGCATTTATTACTCCAGAATTATTTTTGTTTTGGGCGATTGATTTAAGATTACTAAATACCTTATTTCGAACATTGGCAAATTCCTGTAGATAGCACAAGGATTTCGTTTTTAAGTATTGGCCCTTGAGGGCATCGCAAGCAATCAAATCTCCGAGGAAGCTAGAAACATTATGAAGGGAAAACGGGGCCTTCCTAACATCCAGCATATGAAAAGCAGGAATGTTTTGAAATTTCAAAACCAACGATACCAGTCGTTCCAATAAAAAAACTTTCATTTGATAGGTATCATTTTTTTCCCTGTGTTCGGTGAAATTGGCAAACAGTTTTCCCAGATTATTGTGCGGGTCTTCAGCGATATGAAATAATTTCTCGGCATATTCCAGCCATATTTTCCAGAACTCGTATTTCGCTACGAAGTAATTGCAGTAGATGCAGGTTGAAACATCTGAAACAAAATTGCTCACGTCGTAATCAATTCCAATTTGACGCAAAAAGGCGTTGGTCAAATTCTTAATGCCTGGGTGGTAGTTTTCTCCTTGCTCAAAATTGCTTGAATAGAGCGCCATTTGATCAAAATAGGGGGACATACTGTAAAACTCGTGTTTTCTGCTGGCGATGGTATCAAGCAGAAGCTCAGATAAGCACCAGGTTTTTTCATAAAACTTGGAGGAAAGAAAACCGATGTAATCGTTGGAGTTAAAATTTTGGTTCAACAAGACATTTCTTATGGGCCAATACTCCGCCCAATCCGGGCGCAAATTTTGGGTGTTATCCAAAGGTATGAATCCCTTGTCTAACTTCGATCTTGTCAAATCATCATAAAAAATTTGATATATGAAGATTCTTGGACTGTTGGCCATTAAGAATCATCTCCAATCCTTCAAAAGTTCTACCCCAATAAATAAACTTGATTTTAGTTTATTAGCATTCTTTTACAAACAAATCTTCTCCAGCATTTCTAAGAATTACGCACTCTTCGTGTGGGTGGTGTAAAAATATATCCTGATGCTGGTAATTTTTTCCTTAGAGTCAGAGTCTGGGAAGCTTCAATTTTACAGGTTGAAAAGTTCATGAAAACGGTCGAAAAGTTTCACCCAAGGTTGTTAGGGTAAATTCCCCATGGAAGTATTCAAAGTACCGATGAAAGCTTAGTAAATTGATGAAGTCGCCTGGGCCAAATTCCGCCTTCTTTCTGGGGCTTATGGTATTGGTCTAATCCAGCATAATTGCTATAAAATTCTAAGTAACTATTACCTAGAATCGAAATTATGAACCATTATAAACAGTTGGAAGCAGAAGCCATCGAAATCATCCGGGAAGCCGTAGCTGGCTCGCGCAAGCCTGTGATGATGTATTCGATCGGCAAGGATTCTTCAGTAATGCTGCATTTGGCGAGGAAGGCGTTTTACCCTGCGCCACCGCCTTTCCCCCTTCTTCATATCGATACCACCTGGAAATTTCAGGAAATGTATGCCCATCGCAAAAAGATGGCAGATGAATCTGGGATGGAACTTATCGTCCATACCAATCAAGAAGGTAAGAAGGCAGGAATTAATCCATTTACCCATGGCTCGAGTTATTACACGGATGTAATGAAAACCCAAGGCTTGCGTCAGGCACTGGATCACCATGGTTTTGATGTGGTGTTTGGTGGCGCTAGGCGTGACGAAGAAAAGTCGCGTGCCAAGGAAAGAATTTTCTCGTTCCGAAGCGCAGGCCATCGTTGGGATCCGAAATTGCAACGCCCCGAACTTTGGAACCTTTATAACACCCGCATGCGCCCAGGCGAAACCATTCGTGTATTCCCCCTTTCTAACTGGACCGAACTAGATATCTGGCAGTATTTGCATGTGGAAAAGATTCCGATCGTGCCACTCTATTTTGCCAAGCAAAGGCCCGTTGTTATTCGCAATGGTCAGTTGATCATGGTGGATGATAATCGCATTCCCATCGAGCCGGGCGAAAAACCGCAAATGCGCATGATTCGTTTTCGCACACTTGGTTGCTACCCGCTAACTGCCGCCATCGATAGCCCCGCTACCACCATGGAAGAAATCATCGCAGAAACATTTAACACCGTTAGTTCTGAACGCCAGGGCCGCCTCATCGATAGCGATCAGCCGGGCTCCATGGAAAAGAAAAAACAGGAAGGTTATTTCTAATGGCAGAACTGCACGCGAAAAATATCGTTGAATATCTCGAAGAACAAAGGCAGAAAGAAACCCTTCGTTTCATCACATGCGGCAGCGTGGACGATGGTAAAAGCACCCTCATTGGTAGGCTACTTTACGAATCCAAATGCATTTTTGATGATCAGCTAAAAGCCCTTGAAACCGAATCCAAGCGCTATGGTACCCAAGGCGAGAAAATCGACTTTGCCCTTCTTGTGGATGGCCTTGAAGCCGAGCGAGAACAAGGCATTACCATTGATGTTGCCTACCGATTTTTCTCTACCGATCGCCGTCGATATATCGTTGCGGATACCCCAGGCCATGAACAATACACGCGAAACATGGCAACAGGCGCATCCACCGCGCAAATGGCTGTGCTGCTTATCGATTCTCGAAAAGGGATTCTTCCGCAAACGCGTAGGCACCATCGCATTGTAACCATGATGGGCATTCGCCACATTGTGCTTGCTGTAAACAAGATGGATCTGATGGGCTTCGAGCAAAGTGTATTTGATCGCATTGAAGCCGATTATCGCGAGTTTGCCAAGGATGCAAACTTGACGACTTTGCAAGCGATTCCACTTGCGGCGGTATCAGGTGATAATGTTTTAAAGCGTAGCGAGAACACGCCTTGGTATAAAGGGCCTACTCTTTTTGATCACATGGATACAGTGAACGTAAGGGAAGTTGCAACCCGTGCGGCATTCCGCATGCCTGTGCAATGGGTTAGCAGACCCAATCTAAACTACCGCGGTTTCTGCGGTCGAATTGCTGAAGGCAGTGTCAAAAAAGGCGATGCTGTAAGGGTGTTACCTTCGGGAAAAACCACTACGGTGAAGAGCATCGACTTTTTCGAAGATCAACTTCCCGAAGCCGAAGCTGGCGCTTCCATCACTCTTACTTTAAACGATGAAGTGGATGTTAGCCGTGGCGACCTTATTGTTACCACGGATCATCCACCAGAAGTTGCGGATCAGTTTCAGGTAAAATTACTTTGGTTATCAGAAGAACCACTGGTTCCAGGCCGGTCGTATTGGCTGAAGGTTCACGCCAAGGAAGTCAGCGCGACGGTGATGGAAATCAAGCATCGTGAAGATATCAACACGGGTTTGCACCTTGCTGCGAAGGTTTTAAATCTCAATGAAATAGCAGTGGTAACTATAAGTACCACGCATCCGGTTGCGTTTGAGCCATACACGGTAAACAGAACTCTGGGCGGTTTTGTATTTATCGACAAGCTAAGCTGCGCAACTGTTGGCGCAGGGATGATCGAATTTGCGCTCAGGCGATCCACCAATATACACTGGCAATCGCTGGAAGTGGGCAAGGCTCAGCGAGCGCTTTTGAAGAATCAAACCCCGCGTTGCATCTGGTTTACTGGCTTATCAGGCTCAGGCAAATCCACCGTTGCAAATCAGTTGGAAAAAAGGCTGCATGCAGAGGGAAAGCATACTTACATGCTGGATGGCGACAATGTGCGTCATGGATTAAATCGCGATCTTGGCTTTACTGATGCAGATCGAGTAGAAAATCTACGCAGGGTTGCAGAGGTTGCCAAGTTGATGGTAGAGGCTGGCCTTATTGTAATCGTGAGTTTTATTTCGCCTTTTCGAGCAGAAAGGCGTGCTGCGAGAGATTTATTTGCCCCCGAAGAGTTTGTTGAAATTCATGTCAGCACCCCGATTGCAGAGTGCGAAAAGCGCGATGTTAAAGGCTTGTATGCCAAAGCACGCAAAGGCGAACTGAAAAACTTTACAGGCATTGACAGCCCATACGAAGCACCAGAAAATGCCGAGATGGTGATTGATACCAGCACTAAAAGCCCCGAAGAATGCGCCATTGCTGTATGGAGCTTGATCGAGGGGAAATAATTTTCAGCTTGCTTGCGCTTTATTCTGCGAGCATTTTCTTGACAGTGGGTTCAATTGCTTCCGCCCAAAGGAAATATCCCTTTTCGGATAGATGTAAATAGTCGGGCATGAGTTCTTTGGGCAGGTTCCCATTTTTATCCAAGAATGTATCTTTGATATCCATAAATACAACCTTCTTGCCATCTTGAAGCTTGGATATTTCCTCGTTAAGGGCTGTGATACGCTTACGGAAATCGGTTTCAGGTTTCTGGCCTCGGGGGAAAACTGCCAGCAAAAGTACCTTTGCGGTAGGCACTTTTTTCTGCAGTGTTTCCACGATCGCTTTTACGCCATTCGCAACATCTGCGGGTTTGTCGTTGTGTAAACCAAAATTATTCGTACCAATCATCACAACAAAAACCTTGGGCGTGATGCCTTCGAGTTCGCCGTTGGTGATTCTCCAAAGTACGTTTTGAGTGGTATCGCCTCCGATGCCAAAATTGACGCCCTTGAGAGGTTCGAAGTGTTTTTTCCAAGGCGCGTTATTGCCCCAGCCCTCGGTAATGGAATCTCCGAAAAACACTACATCAGCATTTCCCTGCTTGGCGCGGGCAAGATTCTTCTCATGCTTTTGTTTCCATAAAGAAATGCTCATCCAGCCGTAATCCTTATTTCTAGGAGCAGGCTTGAATGTGTCTTCTGCAAAAAGAATTGAAGTTGAAACAAGAAGCAGGGATAAAATTAAAATGCGTTTCATGTACATACCCGGGTGTGTTATAACAGTCGATTCCAATGTTGGCATGATTATGCATTGGATAGGATCTATTGTCCAGTTTTGTTTTGATTGGAAAAAGAAGTGTCTGCTTCAAAAAGGTGACTGATGGCTTGCAGATGCAATTTGTACTTCTCCCCGCAATGTGCAATACAAACCGAACGCCCTTATTGCAATGCGGATCAGGTCAACCGAGAAATTGCAAAGTTATCAGCGATGGCGTGGTAGATGATGCCCCAAAAGCACTTCCATTAAAATAAATCCCTATTCTTTTTACTTTCCTGATGAAAGGAATGGGGGGATAATACGTCTAAGCAATGAAAGCTTTATCGTCATTGTCAAAAACTATTTGCGAAGGTGATGTATGAAAGTCAAATATCTGTTGGGTGCTTCGAGTATGGTTGTTGGTGCAATAATCTATCTGATTTTTATGGGAGTAACCAAGCAAGATGCTCAGAAAACTGGAAGGAATTCAGGAGATATGAAAGGGGCAGCATTTGCGGATGAGGGCACATCATTAAGGCAGGCGGGCGGCGCAGATCGCTCGCAATTGCCACTTTCTCAAGTAGTTTTGTTTTCCAGCGGTGTTGGGTATTTTCAGCGCCAAGGGCCTATCGAGGGGGATGCCACGATTGCACTTCGGTTCAGTGCCGCTGATGTCAATGATCTTTTGAAAAGCATGATTTTGGAGGATGATAAGGGCGGGAAAATCAGTGCTATCAGTTACGATGGGCAAGATCCTGTGGAGAAAACCCTGAGGAGTTTTGCCTTAGATCTTACGATGAACCCAACCCTAGGGCAGTTGCTGCAGCAGGCTCGTGGTGAAAAAATCGAAATCGTTCTCAATTCAAACACCACCCCTGAAACTGGCGTAATCCTTGGCATGGAATCACAAATGCAACCGGGCCCTAAGGATACCCTAGTGGAAGTGCATCAATTAAATCTGGTGGGGCCTGAAGGAATTCGAGGCATTAAGCTTACAGATATTAAGCGCATGAAATTCATCAATCCAACCTTGAACGAAGAGCTTCGCAGAGCGTTAGAAGTTGTTGCAACTAGCCATGATCAAATGAAAAAAACCGTCACACTGCAATTTAAAGGTGAAGGGAAGCGCGAGGTGAAAGTTGGTTATGTTGCTGAAAATCCAATTTGGAAAAGCAGTTATCGTCTTACCTTGCTAGGCAATGGCAAAGGTAGATTGCAAGGCTATGCCTCGGTGGAAAATACCACCGATGAGGATTGGAAAAATGTGCGCATGGTGTTGGTGAGTGGCAGGCCGATTTCGTTTCAGATGGATTTATACCCACCTCTGTTTGTACCTCGGCCCACTGTAGAACTGGATAAATATGGCATGCTTCGTCCGCCTACTTACAACGGTGCAATCACTTCTGGAAATAATGGAATGGTCGCAAGCAACATGGCTCCTTCAATTCCAATGGGTGGTTTTGGGCAGTTCGGTGCAGGCGGTGGTTTCGCAGGTGGTGGCGGACAATTAGGCAATGGCGGAATGGCGAATTTTGGCCAGATGGGTGCCAATCCACGGGGGGATAATCGCTACCAAAACAATCCGATTATTCAAAATTACAATGTTCCAAATCAACCCCCAGCTAATGACCCCCTTGGAAACGCAAATAACGATGCTCAGCAACAAGCCGGTTTGCCTGCACTGCAAGCTCAGAATAAGTTGAGCTATCAGGATTTACAAAATCGTAAGCAAAACCAAAAGCTGGCGTTGGAAGAGAATCTTAAAAAAGCATCACAGAAAGGGCAAAAAATAGCTTCCCAACATGATAAGCAGCTAGAAGCCGAAGCTGCTGATGAGGCAGGTGAATCTTTCCAATACCTTATCGAAGAAAAAATATCCCTCGCAAGGCAGAAGTCTGCTCTTATTCAGATTCTTAATGAAGAAATTGATGTCACTCCTTTCAGTATTTTTAATGAAACGGTTCATGCCAAGTTCCCACTGATGGGGTTAAAGTTAAAAAACAGCACCAAACAACCACTACCTCAGGGCCCGGTTACTGTATTTGAAAACGGTGCCTACGCAGGCGATGCACGATTGTCGGATATGCAACCAGAAGAAGAAAGGTTTATCAGTTATGCGGTGGATCTTTCGATGGAGGTTAAAACGGAAGTAAAGCAATCTGTTGGGCCTGAAATCCGGGTTCAATACCTCGGGGATCGGGTGCAGGCAGGGTATTCATCTAGGCAAACCAAGGTGTACACCATCAAAAACCGCGGGAAACTCGAACGCACCGCAGTGATCGAACACCCCATCCGCGATGATTGGAAACTTGCAGGGGATGTTAAAACGCTGGAGCAAAGCCGTGATTTATACCGGTTTCAAGTTGCTGCTCCATCCATGAAAACCAGTTCGTTCGAAGTGCCCGAGGAACAACCCAAAATTGAGCCAATTGCAATGCTTCCACTTTTAGATGGCAAACGAAGCGTGCTTTCAGGCAACCCAAACCATTTGGGTGTGGAACTTCAACTGTTTACTCAGGTCAAACCCCTAGAGTTAAAATCCATTGTAATCACCAAGGGCATGGTTGCTGTTGCAAGCGACTTGCATGAATCGAGAAGCTACAAACTGATCAGTCGTTCGGAACTTGATCGAAAAATCATTCTCGAGCATGTAGTGAGGCCGGAATGGAAACTTGATGATGTGGCTTTGAAACCAGTAGAAGGTTCTACCACGCTGTATCGATTCCCGTTGGAATTACCGAAGGGCAAAAGCGTGGAAAAGTTGATCGACGAAACCAAGTCGCAAGTGGTGCAGGAAAAAATTTCGACCATGGAAGAAGGAAGAATCAAGGGTTTCCTTCTTCATCCCGTGTTGAAGCCCGCAGTAAAAGCTGCATTCCAACGCACCTTGGATGTTAAAGCAGCCTTGCTTGAAACCAAACGCAAACTCACCGAGCGGGAAAAAGAATTGAAAGGTATCACCGAAGATCAAACCCGATTGCGTGCCAATCTGCAAAATGTCCCCCCAACCTCTGCCGCCTACAAGCGGTATTTAGATAAGTTTGACAAGCAGGAAACTCAAATTGAATTACTTCAAGAAGAGGTTCGTAAGTTGCAGATGGAAGAAAAGAGCCAGCAAGCGGAAGTGGATGATGTTCTTAGCGGCATCAGTGCTGAATAGGCACTCTTGCTTAATAGCAAAAATCAGAATCCCCGCTTGGGCATAATATTAGTGCAACCAAGCGGGGATTCTTTCGTATACGAGCTTAAAGATTACAATCCAGCAAGCCTTTCACGGGAATCGCCAAACTCTGGTAATTTTAATCCCATGCGATCCATGATGGAAAGATAAAGGCTGCAAAGCTTGCGTTTGTCGTTGCCTGCGTTTAAGTAATCAAGCGACCTGCCCGTTTGCAATTTGCCACCAAGCCCACCCGCAAGTACAACAGGAACTTGCTGGCCGTTATGTGCATTCCAATGCTCTGAAACAAACATGATGCACGAGTTATCTAGAACTGTTTTATCGCCCTCTTGCATCTTGGAAAGTTTCTCGATGAGGTAGGCGTATTGTTCAACATGGCAACGAACAATTGCCTGATATTCGGGCCCGGTGTTCGAGTGCGAATAACTATGATGATCATCGCGAATGTTTAGGAAGGGGTAAACCTGCCCCGAAAGATCGCGGCTCATCAGCATGGTTGCAATGCGTGACCGGTCGGTTTGAAATGCCAGTGCGATAATATCTGCCATCAGCCTGCAATATTCGCGGAAGTTGCTGGGCTGACCTGCGGGTGGGCGTTGATGAAGTGGAACATTGGCAGCAACATTTTCTTTTGCCTGTCTGCGATTAAGCCTTTGTACATGCTGCTCGGTTTCTCTTACCGAGTTAAGATATTCATCCAGCTTAATCTGATCAAAGCCACTAACCTTGCGCTTTAAATCATTAGCCTGTTCCAAAACTTGATCAAGAATGCTGCCTTGTAACTTGCCCACTTGGCTGCCGAAAAGGCTATCGAAAGCTAGCGCAGGGTATAGTTCAATAGGGATGGGTGAATCAGGGCTGCGCCATGAAATATGGGAAGCATAAACCATGGAATACTGGCTTTCATGAAACCCACTTACTGGCTGTTCGCAACCCAAAACCAAGCTGGGGATTGCAGTTTCTTCTTCGAAATGCTTTGCTAGGCGTTGATCCATGCTGATACCGCCTTGGATGATGCTGCCTCTTTTCAAAGCTGCGCCTGAAAGAATATTTCCCGTGCACTTGGCATGGCCGCCATCGCCTTCGCGGTTATGAAGCCCGCGGATTACATTTATTTTCTGTTTGAATGGAGCAAGTGGTTCAAGGCTGGAACCCAGTTCCATATCTGCGCCATTGCCCTTGGCCCACCATGTGGTTGGGCAGATCCCATCGCCTATGAATAAGCACGCAAATCGCTTTGGTTCTTCTTGCGCCTTTGCCAGCAGATGAGCAGATTCCAGCCACGGAAGCGCGATAGAAATCCCTAGCCCCTTAAGAAGTAATCGCCTAGATAAATTCATTGATGTGTTCATGGCTTGTTGCCTTTCGTTTCGTTTACAAACTGAGAAGCCGAGAAATCCCGGCATCGTTGATTAAGGAATTGTGGACTGGTGATCACGGTTTCAAATAACGCGCCTAGTTTATCTTCATTGGTATTCAAATCTGCTTGCATCTTTTCCAACAGTGAATGATCCGAAAGTTGGAGCGACCTGCCCAATGCATAACCCAGAAGTTTTTGATTTAATGTTTTTGTAAACTCATTCTTGCGGCTGGAAAGTAAATGTTTTGAAAACTCGGGTACGCCTTTGGCTTCTTTGCCCGATGGTAGAAAAACCAAATTGTCGATGGGTCGCCCAGCGAGATCCTTGGTGCGCGATGCCCCAATTGGGTTAAAACCTTCCATCGCTAGGCCTACAGAATCAAAACGAACATGACACCGTGCGCAGCGATTATCATCGGTATGAAGAACCATAAGTTGGCGGATCGTTTTGCCCTGGGTGTCGGTTTCCTTTGCGGGAAGCACTGCGACATCAGCAGGAGGAGGCGGTATATGCTCACCCAGCATTTTGCTTACCACCCAGAAACCCCTCTTCACAGGGCTGGTGCGCTGTGGTTGAGAATTCTTGGTAAGGAAAACAGCCATACCCATTACACCGCCTCTTCCTAACTTTTGCATTCCTTCAACCAATTCCCAATCATCAGCTTTGCCGTTAAAGGGCAGGCCATAGTGCTGGGCAAGTTTCTTGTTAACAAAAGTAGAATCGCTGGATAGTAGATCGGTGATGGGTTTATTTTGTTGGATAAGATATGCTGCAAGCCTAGTGGGTTCTTCAAACATTGCCTGACGAAGTGCATCGTCGAATGTGGGGAAAACTTCCCTGCTTACTGCTTCGTTTTTCAAGAACTCGCGATAGCCAAGCCATTGCCCGAAGAATTCCAAGGCAAACCTGCTGACTTTAGCGTCTTTCAGCATTCTGCGTGTTTGCTCGCGTAAAACTTTTTCATCATGGAGTTTGCCACTTGCTGCAAGCTGATAAAGCTCTGCATCAGGGGGGCCAGCCCAGAGGAAATAGCTTAGGCGTGAAGCTAATGCAATATCTGGAAGGGCTGCAACGCTTTTTCCAGCAGGTGATACATCCATGCGGTAACTGAAGTAAGGAGAGACCAAAATCCGGACGATCGATGCCTGCACTGCTTGTTCGATACCGAGTTCTTTGTTTTGGTTGATGTCGAGAAAGAACTTTCTAAGGCTTTGCAATTCTGGATCGGTTAATGGTCTGCGATACGCAAAACTTGCGAAGTCTTCCAGATTTTTTAGGTAGACTGGAGAGATGGTTTTAAAAGTTTCTGTTCGGTATTTCAGGCCTGCAGAAACATCATCAAAGAAAATGCTGATAGGATGTTTGCTTAATTCTTCTCCTGTGGATTTTACATTAGATCGAACTAGGTAAAGCTCTTTAAACCGCTTTATGTTTTCTTCCTTGGTTAAATCTGGGTCTTCTTCCTTGATGGAATCGAAGTCGGGATGTTTAAGGAAACTTCGCTCGGATCGTTCGAAGAAAACAAACCCGCGAAGCATCTTCTGCCAAATATCCGTAACGAAATAAAGATCGTTCCAAAGCTGATCGATCTCCCGCTTTTCGGAATCGCTGAGTGCTAGTTTGTAAAGAGGTTGATCATCGCGGAAGAAGCCTTCAATCAAGTGGAAGCCTGCGGAAAGGCCCCGGGTGTCATCGACGAAATAAAACCGGTTGGGGAATAGTTTGCAAAACGCCTCACCCGAAGCTTGAATCTTTTGGGCGTTTGCATGACCAGGCTCAAAAAGATTTATTGAGGGTCGATATTTTTCGTTCTTAACAGGTGATCCTGCTGAAAGTTTCACTTGAACCATCCCTTGCGATGATCCCTCAAGTTTGCAGTCTGCAAAAAAGTTAAGGTTGCCCTTAGTGTTGAATGCTGCTACGGGTATCTCGATTTCAAGTGCCACCGGGGCTTTTAAAACCAGAGAGTCAGGATCTGCTTTTTTGCCATCTGGCCTTGTGCCAAAGCTTAACTTCTTCAATTGGTCGGGGGCATGCTCTGAAAGAATTGCATGCAGGGTCCACTTTTTCTTTTTGGCATCATTCAAATTTGCAGTCAAAGGATTCGATGTTGTAAACCCACCATCAAGGGTAACAAATCCATCAGCTTTTAAATTATTGCTGGCTGCAATCTCAATTGCCAGCTTTATGGTTGGAGTATTACCAACGTTTGAGAATGAATGTTGGAACCTTTGCAATGATGCTGATTTGAAATCGAAGGTGTCACGCGATTGCGCCATCTTTCTGCGTGAATCAAGATGAGCCACAGGGCTATTGCCTGCATTTGCAACAATTGCGGGTGTTTCAGGCGGGCAAAGCTTCATGCTTAACTCGCGAATATCGGTTGCAAGGGTTTTTAAAGCTTGAGCCACCTCGTTTGATACGGTGGGTTCGAGTAAGTTTTTTGGTGCGGGAATCGCTTCCCAACTTTGGCGCAACCAACTCAGATAAAACTGGCCATCATTCGGGGTGCCTTTAAGAGCCTCCCACAGCAAACCCATGTATTTTGAACTAAGGTTTTTATTCTTTGCCCATGCTTCCACCGAAGTTGCTTTGTCGTTTGCAGCACGATATTTGTAAAGCCATAGCGCAGTAAGATAACTCTCGTATTGAACTTTGTGCCCATCGTAAAACTTCAAGATTAATTGTTCGAAATACTTTTGGCGGTCTGCGAATGTGGTAACCGCATGCGGTGCAAACTTCAATCCCGTGGATGTCAACAGCGCATGATCTGCAACTTGCTGAGCAGCGCCGTAATACTTTTTGAACAAACTAGGCGACATCATCAACGCTTCACCCGTATTGTTGAAACCTTCGCCTGAGGAAGGATCTAGCGGAAACGATGCTGTAGGGCGAATATCCACCCCGGTGATATCGCGAATGGTATTATCAAATTCGGAATTGGTAAGTCTGCGTGGAACCACCGCACCTGGGTCGCCCGTATACTTCCGCGCCTCTTCAACCAAAATCCCTTCAACCACCTTTAGCATTTCTGCTCGTAATTCCGCAGATGGTTGCTTTGATTCAGCAGGTGGCATTTCTTCTTTCCTAAGAAAAGTCACCACATGTTCCCACTGTTTGAAATCCTCGATGGCCTTTGCTGCAGTGGTATATCGTGAAAGATCGAATTCGCCATTCTTTGTTTTTTCATTGTGACATCGCGAGCAATAAGTCTTCATAAACGGCATGACTTTATCCGTGAAGGCATCTGCTGCATAAACATCTGGTGCAATTAGAAAGTATAAGCTCAAAATCGGTATAATAAATAATCGCATAAAGCCAAAAGCTGAATTCACAAACTTGATCTCTTAGGGAAGCATTCGGGAAGGACAATTACACAAACATTTACCTTGTATAAGTGTAATATTAGGGCCAGATACTGTCAATCAAATGCTTGCAATTACCGCCATAATAGTTGCCATCATGCATGCAATACTCACACGCCGCGCCTATTTAGCTTTCTTTATGTTTACCTATTTTGATTTTAGTTTATGGTTGGAAAAACATGTATAAAGACTGTATTATTATCTTTCGGGCGTTATTGCCCCTGTTACCGTTGCCCCAAGGGCTCGGGCAGAACAATTTCCTAGAATAACTTATTTGGATAAACATGGGCCGTAAACCTAAGCAAGCTGGTATTCCTCAGCAACAAGACCGCAAACCCCAGCAAGACCGCAGCGTTCGTTCGATGGCCAAAATGCTTGACGCTGCCGAGGCCATTTTCGCAGAGGGCGGGGATAACTCCCTTACTGTTGATGCCGTCATAAAACTTGCGGATACCTCGGTAGGAAGCTTCTACAGCCGCTTTGGCGACCGCAACGGCCTGCTCAAAGCTATGCACGAACGCTTTCTCTTACGAATCGGAGGCGCAGCGCATGTAGCAGTCGCAACAGCCGGCAACGAAAAATCTTTGGCAGGTGCGATTGAGGTGTTCATGTCTCACGTCTTCACCGCCACCCAAGAGTACCGGAATTCAGCCCGATTTTTCGTCCTTCATCGTTCGTCCGATCCGATCCTAAGGGCTCAGGGCATTCGGGCGAATACCTTATTCGCGGGTATTTTTACCTCGCTCGTGCTAAGCCACCGCGAGGAGATTGCCCATGCCTCTCCCATGAACGCGGTCGATGTGGCCTGGCGGATGTTGTATGCGGTTTTAGCCCAGCAAATGATGTTCGATGATGAGGAAATCAGCGGCGTGGCGATGGATACCCCTGCGCTGGTGCGCGAAGTCTCAAGCTGTCTTGTGGCTTACCTCAAGGCAGGCTCGGCTAAGGGCTGATAGCACTTTTCGGCAGATCGGAAACCCGTCCCCAATTCATCTCGTTGAAGTGGGTGAGATTTTATTTTATCTCTAAACTCTTATATCCACACTTTCTCTTTTATTTTCTTTTTACTTTTACTTTTTCTTCCCCCAACTCCCAACCCTCTTCCCTCCGGGAAAAGGGCCCTTCGCTTCGCTAACCTACCTTCTAACCTACACCACTTTTTTACTGCCCCTAAGCCCACCCACTGCGCTGGGTGGGTCTATTCTTTTTACTTTCCATTAATTGATATGGTTTTGTTTAAAGACAGAGTTGTTGCGATGGGGAAGCCCCACTGCAACTACTCCATTTGAACCTTTAGATCTTGCACCTAAGGATGAGTGCAACCGTCGCTCACGCATCCGGATCTGAAAGCAGTGTTTTGTTTCCGTGGCTTCTGATTCTGTCTTTGCTTCCTTCCGTGTAATTCCGTGTTAATACGTGGCTATTGCTTCTGCTTATTTCCGTGGCTTATTCTGCTTCTGTCTTTTCCGTGTAATTCCGTGTTAATCCGTGGCTAATGCTTCTGCTTGTTCTTCTGTCTTTTCTTCCTTCCGTGAAATTATGTGGCTAATTTTCTACTTTGCCTATGCTTGCCATGCGACTTTACGAAATATTTTCAAAAATAAATAATGTTTTATTTTTCGTCAACAAATTCGCTTTATGTAGTCAAAACCCCTTGTTTTTTGATTTTTTTAAACTCCAACATTAAGGGAACATTAAGATTGCCAGAATTTCATTTTTTATCCCTCTTTTCATTTTTTCCTCCTATTGAAATCTGCTGCCTTTGCCGAATAGAATACACTTGTGTTATTGCTCACACATTATTAAACGGTCTCTCCCTGTATTAATGATGAATTTACCCAAGCAACGCTTAGGGATATTGTTTTGGTATTTACCGAAATTTTAAAAGGTTAAAGCACGATGTCATTTAAATTTTTCCATATGATTTTCAACCTTGATTTGTCTAAAAAAGCTTCTCGCAAAGGGATTCGCCGTAAACTTGAACTCCTTAATTTAGAAGAACGAGTGGTACCTGCTACCTTCATGGTTGTAAACAATTCAGATTCAGGTACTGGTTCGCTTAGGCAGGCTATAATTAATGCCAACGCTACTTCCAACAATGACATCATTAATTTTACTTTCGCTTCCGGCACCAACCCCTACACCATCACCTTGGCTAGCGCACTGCCAAACATTGCAGATGCTGGTATCTCAGGCACTCTTACCATCAATGGCCTTGGTGCTTCCTCGCTTATCATCAGTGGTAACGATGGCAACACCCTCCGCGATTTTAACATTTTTAATATCGATAGTGGGGCCAATCTAGCAATCTCTGGCGTTACTGTTTCCGGGGCGAAAACTACTAATACTGGTAAAATTTATGGCGGAGCCTTCAATAACACCGGCACCCTCACCATAACCAATTCTACCATCTCTGGAAATGTGGCGGGCTATAAAGGTGGTGGCATCTTCAACAACGGTTCCCTCACCATCACTAATTCCACCCTCTCTGGGAATACGACATCCTACGGCGGAGGCGTTTACAACTCCGCCAACGGCAACCTCACCATCTCCAATTCCACCATCTCCGGAAATTCGGGGGCTAGCGGTGCTGCCATTAATAACAAAGGCGGCACCCTCAACATTACCAATTCCACAATCTCTGGGAATTCTGCATTCACAGGTGGCGGCGGTATCTACATCAACGGCTCTGCCTCCATCTCCAATTCTACCATCTCCGGAAATTCGGCATTCAGCGGCGGCGGTCTCTACGCTGTTAACGGCACAATCACCCTCATCAATAATACCATCTCTGGCAATTCCGCATCCAACCTTGGCGGCGGCATCCACAACCAATTCGCTACCATCAACATCGCCAACACCATCATCGCCAATAACGGTAATACTGATTACTTTGGTAGTGGTAACGACACTGTAAACCTTATCAGCCCTTCAACTGATGCCAATAACATTGTTTCCAAAGGGTCCTTTTCCTGGGCTACCACAAAAACTTCCTCGCAAATCAACCTTGGTCCCCTACAAAACAACGGCGGGCCCACGCTTACTATGGCCCTCCAATCTGGCAGTGCCGCCATTGGCGCTGGTGATGTTTCTATAAGCGATGCCACCCCTATCAATGGTTTGGACCAGCGCGGCGCTAAACGCAATACTTCCGATATCGGTGCTTATTCCATCGGTATTCAAGTTACCACCACCGCAGATTCAGGCGCTGGTTCCTTAAGACAAGCTATTACCGATGCCAATAACACCCCCGGCAATGATTACATCGGCTTTAACTTAACTGGTGCCAGCCCCTACACCATTACTTTAAGTTCCGCATTACCCAACATCGTTAATGCCAGCACTGCTATTACAGGGGGCACCGCAGGTGCTCTTACCATCAACGGCCCTAGCGCTTCCTCCCTTACCATCAGTGGCGATAATGGTAACACCGGCCGCGATTTTAACATTTTCAGTATCAATACTGGGGGCAATCTAGCGATCTTCAACACGACAGTTTCCGGAGCGCAAACTTCTACTAATGGCGGTGCCCTCAATAACTCCGGAACCCTCACCGTCAACAATTCCATAATCTCTGGCAATTCTACATCCAAAAATGGCGGTGCCTTCAATAACTCCGGAACCCTCACCGTCAACAATTCCACAATCTCTGGTAATTCTACAACGGTCGTTTCAACTTATGGCGGTGCTATTGCCAACTCTGGCACTCTTAACATCTCTAATTCAACACTCTCAAATAATTCTGCTTTTCCTAGCGGCACCAGTGGCGGTGGTGCAATCTTTACCTCTGGCACTATTAACATCTCTAATTAAACACTCTCAAATAATTCTGCAAACCGAGGTGGTGGCATCGACAACTTCGGCACCTCCAACGTTTCGAATTCCACCCTCTTTGGCAATTCGGCAACCAGCGGTCCTGGCGTTGCCATTTTTAATTTTAACGCTAAAACTCTCAATATCACCAATTCAACACTCTCTGACAATTCTGCACCTATTAGCAATGGGGGTGGCATTTTTAACCAATCTTCTGCCATCATGAATATTGCCAACACCATTATCGCCAATAGCACTACGGGGGGTGATTACGCCGGCAGCGGCACCATCAATACTAATCTTAACAACTTAGTGGAAGATGGATCTTTAACAAATGCCTCTAGCACCCCTACAGGATCAGGAAACATTTCCGGCGATCCACTCCTTGGCCCCCTACAAATCAACGGCGGCCCCACTCTCACTATGGCATTATTAAATGGCAGTATCGCTATTAGCGCTGGTAATGCAACTATAAGTAACGCCACCCCTATCAGTGGTTTGGACCAGCGCGGCGCGGCCCGCCCTTCCACCCCAAGCATTGGCGCATA
>Ga0255094_1000605_pt1 | contig 18181 bp, 20 predicted proteins | sample Colum_Law_RepB_8_2_FD_188434 | JGI IMG/M metagenome (GOLD analysis project Ga0255094, IMG submission 188434) | Freshwater microbial communities from Columbia River, Oregon, United States - Colum_Law_RepB_8d | ecosystem: Environmental > Aquatic > Freshwater > River | place: USA: Oregon...
TGCGACGAACTCTCGATGCCGTGCAAAACAATGCCGCACCGCAATCCGGCGTATATGGATCCAAAACTTTTGTCTTCACCGACGATCTGGATGTCACCAATCGAATGTTCTACAACCTTCGCGACGCCGAGGGACAGGACAGTTGGGGACGGCCCGACCGTCAGCGTCATCCGACAGGATCTCTTGCAAATCTCCGAAATCCCCAACTACCGGATGAACGGCAGCGCAACCGGTTTGGCCAATCCTGGAATTTGTGCACATGGCTGGGGCACCGACTGCAGGATGGCACCGCAAGCCTCCGGATCGATCGCACGAGTTCGCAGGACACTGGAGTGGCAACCAACGCCGACATAATTGTCGCAACGGCTGCTTTGGAAGTGGGCTTCAACGACCCTGAAGTTAACGTAGTGCTGCAGCACAAGGCCCCACGCGACACCGCACAGTTCATACAACGGAAAGGTCGTGCGGGTCGCCGGATCGAAATGCGACCATGGACCATCGTTGCACTTTCAGATTACGGCCGCGATAGACTCGCATGGGAAAGTTTCGACTTACTTTTCGACCCTGAGTTGGCCCCTCGAGAATTGCCTATCCGTAATCGATATGTATTGAGAATGCAGGTCGTGTTTGCATTCTTTGATTGGATGGCCCATCAGCTTTCGCAGAACACAGGGTTGCCAAAGGGTAGCGTCTACCGTGATTTCTCGGGACCAGCCGACGAGATTCTTCGTAACGAGAGCAACATCACGCGGATGAGAACGCGTCAGCAGGCCGCAGCGGCCGTAATAGAGGGCCTCCTGCTTCGAGACGAGAGGTACAACGAACTTATTGCATACCTGCAAAAAGCGTTGCAACAGCCAGAAGCAGAGATTGAAACTTTGGTCTGGGAACCCCCTCGAGCATTGATGACGGCTGCACTGCCCACATTACTGCGTCGCCTGACGTCCGACTGGCGAATATGTGTTAATTCGAACTCAACCCGCGATCATTTCATTAGAAACAACCCACTACCTGAATTTGTCCCAGCGCAATTATTTGGTGATCTGAATCTGCCAGAAGTCACCCTCCGCTCGCCCGCACAGCAAAAAAACACCAGTGAACGACTTGATGTATTGCCAATTCTTCAAGCAATGCGAGAATTTGCACCCGGCCGTGTCTCGCGCCGATTCGGTGTTATGAACACCTACGCGAGGCACTGGATACGGCCCCGAGATCTGACAACCAGTGGTCCACAATCACTGGAACTCCGTCACATTGTGAGCAGATACGACGAACTCGGACTGTTCGAACGATTTAATGAACATGGTGATCCTGAGGTCATTCGCTGCGTCAGGCCACGTGAGATGCAACTGGTCGTACCCGATCGCCGCGTGATGGATAGTTCAAACGCGGTGCTGACATGGAATACCCAAATAAATGCAAGTGTGGCAGGCGCCTCGGTTGACATGCCGACACCCTCGCGATGGTCCGCTGTCATCGCTGGCCTCAGGTTTTTTGCCCACAACCTGTGTAATCCATTAGAGGTCCGTCGCTTTGCGACGAGCTCCAAGGCAACGATCAGTTTTGACAATGGAAAAACCACAGAAACCACCCTGCAATTTATTGATGATCAAATCCATGACAGTAAGCCATCGAACCCGAAGACGATTGGAATTGGCTTTGCTGTCGATGTTGATGGGCTCGTGCTCCATCTCCGTTTCCCATCGGACTTGGCGAATCGCTTGCCTGAAAACGCTGCAATGCTGAGGTGCCTGCGTGTCTCAAGGTTCCGCGATCAAGTGACAAATGACCCAACTCTGGGCGACGTCGCGAATGTTTTTCAACTTCGTTGGCTTTCGCAGATCTACCTTTCAGGATTAGTCACCTCATCAATCACTCAGGGGTGCACCCTCGCTGAGGCATGGGTGGCATCAATGAGGACTGCAGGTTCGCTTAATTTACAAGCAGTACTAGGAGTTATCTTTCAAAGTATTGCCGTTTCAACTCAGAACAAGGAAGAGAGTAACGATGCGGACGAAAAGCTTCACGATGTGCAGCAAAAATTGCAATCTGATCTTGAACAACTGTTAAAGGAAGAATTGGTCATCGCTTCGCTGCAGCGACATTCTCCCACACTTTGGGAGACACCAGATGACACGTGGGTACCTTGGTTGATTCGCAAATTCAAAGCAACGGTCGGTGCGGCAGTTCTTGACGCGATCCAGCAAGTCTGCCCTGATCTCGATGCCGGCGACCTGTTACTCGACCTCGAATCGGGTCCACAGCCTTTGACCTCCGTGGAACGCGCGGACCACAGTGAAAAAATCTGGATCACGGAACGAACTGTCGGTGGTGGTGGTATCATTGAATCATTCGTCGTCCGTTATGGTGAAGACCCAAGACGCTTCTTTGACCTGTTAGAGAATGCGCTGCGACCGTCTGACTACGAAATTGCCGATCAGCAATTAACAGTGCTACTTGATTGGCTCCTATCACCCAACGAGGTCGAGATCAAGGAAAGCGTGTCCTTATATCGAGATGCTGCATCCCGAGACCACCAGTCGCATGCCGATGCGTTCGACAGACTTCGCACGACGCTGACGAAGCGCGGGTTATTCACATGCCACAGTGTCATCACGGCGATGGCCAATCGTATCCTGCGTCCCGGCAGTAGTGACGATACCGACGCCTTGATACATCGACTCATCTCGCGATGGCGACTTCTTGAACACAATTTGGGCGTAGAAATCGATCCGAGGATTCTGGCCTATCTCGAGTCCACCGATGATTCAATTGATGGCGTTATTCACGATCCGGGCGATAACGCCATCGAAGTCAATCGCCGACAATGGCGATTTAACACTTTGTTGAGCCTGCTTTGGCCTCGTGGTGGACTTTCCCGCAGCGCAAGGCTGGCCGTCGTAAATCCCTTCAACCTGTTGCCAGAGGCTGATCACGACTTGGTACGACTGTTTCTGAGTGGCGAGCCTGAGCGAGTCTCCGTTGACAATGCCGGATGGCGGGAGTTGGCCAGTGAGTATCTGATCCGCGACAGTGAAGTTATCCTGGTTGCCGCCCCGCACAGACTGCGGGCACTTCGAGATGCTTTGATGGATATCATGACACTCCCGATCGACTCTGGATTTCTCTTGTTGCATCCAAAAGTCAAATGTGTGAACAGGTTTGCCCAGTCAGTAGAACTCGGGTTGATGCTGCCGGAGGGGATGCAATGATAGAACAACCGTTACAGCGTAAGACATTTACAACTCAGACGACCAGCCGGGAGGAGATTCGCGAGTTACTCGAAGGCATATTCATCTCCGAACTACTTGTTCCCAGCGAGACGCTATGGCTTGTTTCGCCGTGGATCACGGACATCGACATTCTGGACAACCGCGCTGGCCAGTTCTCATCACTTGTGCCCACGTGGGGCTTGCGACGCATTCGCCTCAGCGAAATCTTCTCGCACATTATGGAGCACTCCCGCATTCATATCGTATCCCGCCCCGATCCGCATAACGATGCATTTCTTCAGAAAATGCGAGATCTCAGTCGCGCGACAGATACGCCGGATAATTTACGAGTGAAGGTAAGTAATACGCTCCATTTGAAAGGACTTCTCGGTCAGGACTATTATCTTAGTGGCTCGATGAATCTCACGTATAATGGGGTCGAGGTAAACGATGAATCAGTGTGGCTTGACCGCTCCCCAACTGCGATTTCTGAGGCGAGAATACATTTTCAAAGTAACTATGGAGGTGGGCATTGACGCCATCCAACCTTCAGGAGTTCCTCGAACAGTTCTTTGGCGAAGGTAACGCGATTCGATGGAACCAATACCTCTCGAGTCGTTCCACAGATCCAATGCGAGTCCAACTCGAACCATGGATCACCCTTTTTCAAAAACAACATGGGCCCTACTGCCTCCCACGAGTTGATACCGTAACCCAGCAAACTACCTGGTACGTGCTATGCACCGATCCCCGTGAGGCACGGGCGATCCGCGAAACGTTGCAGGCATTTATCGGCCCCACCTACGCGGATTTCAACGGCGAGTTCGCGACTCTTTCGACGTCTGACCCGATTGAGAAAGTCTGTTACCAGTATTTTGGGCAACTGGCGTTCCGACTGAAAATCCTCAACCCTAAAGTTCGGGCAAGAATTAACGCACTTTTGAGTCGGATGATTGAATTCCGCGATCGCGATTCGGTGCGTTCAGCCAGCACAGTGAGGCCGATCGGTCGATTGTTTCGAGACGTCGAGATGGCGATCATCACCGGTAACGAAGAGTCTGCAAATCGAATCTGCGCGGAGATCCGAAGTCGGGGGCGACTCAGCGCTACGAATCTTGCGTTCTTGCAGGTTCATATCCTTGCGGCCTTCAACCGCTGGACTGACATCCTGTGTCTACCCAACTTAAGCGACCTACTGCAGGTGCGTAGGCCGAAACGAGTCTCAGAACACCTTTCCACGGCCATCTACCAACAATTCTTCTATCAATATGAGGAGATGAATGACGCTCGCGCTGCTATTGCAGTTTTTAAGAGTGCAGCCCAGCGATATCAAGGACTTTTGCGATCTACCGAGTCTCTGCTATCTGCCGGTGCGATCAAATTTGCCGTCCTCGCCGCCACGGCCACTTCGCCCCCGAATCGACATCTAGCGGAACAGTTGATGAAGAGTCAGGTCAGTGATGCCGATCGGCCGTGGTGTGAGGCGATCATCTCGCAACTGGATCCAACGGCACCAACGGAGTCCCCTGCCGACAATATAGCCCTTTTTGACCTTGCCGAGATGCGGTACAGTGAAGGGAACCTGGACGAAGCGTTCGCCTTGTACCTTGAAGCACAACCGAATTATCGCTCCGTCTGCCGCGTGCTTGAAACAGCGGTTGAGATTGACACCAACACCGCTGCCACAAGAGCCCTACGATTTCTTCAGTCTGCCTCCGATGACGTTCGAGGAAAAATAAACCTTCGAAGAGTCTGCAGTCATCAAATTGAAATACTCACCAGCATTATTGGGCAGCCAGCAACTGCCGAAAACAAGCCCATTGAGTCGCTTACTGAGTGGTTTCAGTGTGTTGATAGGTGCAACTATTCCGCAAACATGATCCGCGTTCTGGAATACAACTGTACTGCTTGGTTGTCTGATTCAAAACTCAATGCAGCAACCGTCTCAGACTTGCTGCGGAAATCGCGTACTAGCGCGGCGGCAGAGACAGTGAGAAACGCCGTCCCGATTTTCATCCGCGCACTGTTGGTCGATAATCCTGTATCACGTGAGCATAAGCCCATCTACAGTGCGTTGATTGACCTGATCGTCTACGACGAAATGGTCGGTTTCGACGACCTCTACGCGGTTGAGCAACTTTTTGAGGGGATACTGACCTTTGCCCCAAGCCACGACCTGGGCAACAGTGACTTTTCACTCGCCGTCGAAGTAACAAAATACCTGTGGGAGACGCTTGCTGCCCCGCGTCACCTTGATTGGGCACTCTCGATGCTTGACCTACTGGTCGACACAGGGGCTCATCAACATGTCGACCTGTGTCCCGTCTTGACTGCCATTGCCAATTCATGCCGAGCCTGGATTCGTCGAGTCTCTGATAACCAATGGTCGATGCTGGCACTATTAGGTGCCGATCTCGGCTTAGGAGCATTACTCGATGGTATTCGACCATCGGCCACTGCCATTCCAGCTGAATCTGACTCAATTCGATGCGCTCTTCAGGGGAAGACAGTCGCGGTGTATTCACTTACCGAGCGCATTGCTCGCCGATTTGGTCAACTTGCCGAGCAAGCATTTGATGGCATAAGAATACACTATCTGCACGACAAAGTTCTTACCGATCGAATGAAAAGAGTCGCAAACTCCTCCGATATCATCATAGTTAATACTTGGGATGCGAAACACGCAGCGACAGCCGGAATCAAACGCCATTGTTCCGAGAGGACCATACTGCTAGAGCCAAATGGCAAGACGGCAACGAGCCTGTTCAACACCTTGGAATCATTTGTATGCGCAATGGGCCAGCATCATCCCTGAGTGATTCTTGTGAAGAATGTAACCGTACACCGCATTGTAGCCAAGTTCCTCACACTGATTCGGTTTGTGTTTGTCCTCAACCGAATTCTGCGGAGGTCGTATCATGGGGAGAGCCATTGCTGATGTCAAGGGGCGAGAATGGGAGAAGCGTTCGCGGCGATACGCAGATTCCCAGTTGACCGTGGGTGAGTTCTGTGTCTGGGAGTAACCGTACACCACAACCATTGTAGCCATGGTCTTCACACTGATTCGGTTTGTGTTTGTTTTCAACCGAATTCTGTGGAGGGCGTGTCATGGGGCGAGCCATTGATGGTGTCAAGGGGCGAGAATGGGAGGAGCGGTTGCGGCGATACGCAGATTCCCAGTTGACCGTGGGTGATTTCTGTGTCTGGGAGGGCGTGTCGGTCGCTGGGTTTTACGTGTGGCGAAAGAAGCTGGGCGGTGGACAGCGTGGACGGCGAACGAAGGGGAGTGCGGCCACCGCGGAAGGCGCGTCGGGATCGATTGGTCCACTGAGCCGCGAGTCCTTCCTGCCGGTTCGTGTGGCAGCATGGTCCGCGGCAACTGCGGGCGTGCCGGAGGCCGTGGTCAATAGCGCAGGTTGGACCACGTGATTTTCCCGCAGCGGCGCTGGGTGGTCTTCGTTTGGTTCCGATTTCTCAGCGTCGCTGCGCCTCTGCGGGATGTTGGGTTCGGTGGTGGGTTGATTGTCCCGCAGAGACGCTGGGAACAGGGGCCGAGCAGGAATGACGCCGAGGACACAAGTCGTAGTCTGGGCTTTAGCCCGGGCACGAAATTCTCGTCACCCTTGAAATCCCCAGTGTTTTTTGAGGGATGGGGCCGAGCAGGAATGCTCGGGCTACATTTTTGGCCCTCTTGTCAGGAATGCTCGGGCTACCTTTTTGCCTCGGCGTCTGAACTGGACGCACTGGACACCCCGATCGCCCTGCCGACCGCCCTACGACCAAGGCGATTGATTCTCACACGGCCTTCACCGCCGCGCGAACAAACCCGGCCACGACACAGCAACTCCCGCCTCGGTGGCGGTCTTTACGTCACGGACATCGCTGGCAATCCCCGTGCTGTGCCAGAATCCCACAACTCCAGTGAGTCCGCATCGGCTGGACCGCAGACCACCGCGCTGTGTCACACCGTACTCAGCCTTTGGCCAGCCCGCCATTGCCCCAACAACACCCCAAAAGCAGATTCCTGAATCCCCACCAATGGCACCCCAAACGCCGCTGAGATGCACCCACTCCGGGGGTGCCCCGGCACTTACAGCCCATATGTCCCTGCTGTACGGTTACGCTGAGCCAGAATCCAACAACTCCAGTGAGTGCGCATCGGCTGAACCGCAGACCACCGCGTTGTGTCACCCCGTACCCTGCCTTTGGCCAGCCCGGCATTGCCCCAACCCCGCCCAAAGCAAATTTCTGAACCCCCACCAACGACACCCCAAACGCCGCCGGGATGCACCCATTCCGGGGGTGCCCCGGCACCTACAGCCCATATGTCCCTGCTGTACGGTTACCATCAAACGACGAGTCGGTGGATTCCGGAACCGACAAAACTTCAAAATCGCCATCTTTTTCTACTGCGGTGGCCTCAGCCTCTACCCACACTAAACCCGGATGGACCTCCATATTGGGCAGGCTTATATGGTCCGCGCGGCAAGTCAGCGACGCTCCATATGAAACTGACTTTATCGCCGAAATTCATCACGCTCGTTTGCTCCCTGCATTTGCATCATGGTGTTGGCAGTCATTCTTCAATGTCGATTTCTGCTTCAGCTTCCAGCTCTCCGATGCCAAGTTCGGCCTGAAGTTCCTGCACGGCAACGCGAAGCGGATCGTAGATGGCAATCTCTTTGCCGACGATGTCAAACGTCACCGCCAATGTATAACTGGCGGTGTTGTCAGGATCTTTGCTCCATCCCTTGTGGCCGCGAATCGCGATGCAGAAATCCTCAGGCAGTGCGTTGGATCGGATGTAGGTCCAATCCTTCTGGATGGTCCCGATACTTCGACGAACGTCGGCGATCTGTCCAGTGTTCGATTTCTCACTGATTGTCCAGCCGAAGCTGGTACCTTCCCTGATCGCAGGCTCTTCGTCTTTCACGGCCCGTGAAACGAATGTTTCAAGTCGCTCTTCCTTACGGTTGCTCATCCAGTCGAGCCATGTCGAAAGATATCCGCGATGCGTTCGCCGGGTGCGGCGGGGTTCCGCTGCATACGAAAGCGTGACTTCCACAAGTATGTTGTAGTTTGGACCGGCACTACGAATCGCGTTGGGAATTGGCACCTGGTAAACGTGACAACCCCCGGCTTTGATCTCTTGCTCGCCCTCGGTGATCAGTGTGGTGCGATAGTCATTGTTCGTGGTGGCACGCTCGATGTCGGGAACACCGTAGCCGATTCGGGCGATCAGGGCAGTCTGCTCGTCAGGTGTTAAGTCCCGCGCCCAATCCGGCCATCGTGCTGACTGAACGATCAGTGCTCGATACAGAAGGCATGATTCCTCTGGCAACACGCTCTGGAGGCGTGCCGCGATGCGCGTTACCTTTGGTGCTGCGAATGAAGTGCCAACGTCGTCGCGGTCGTGGGCGGGGCCGCCGCCCAAAGTAGACCTTACCAAAGGGGGATAACATTCTTTCGCATGGCTCGGCGCGGAAACACTTGGCGTGGCTCCCGCTGTTCGGAGAAAGTCTCCGCCGAACTCCACGACCTCGGGCTTGATAGAATCCCAAATCCCCAGGCCGGAGCGGCTGAAAGCCGATGGATCGCCCGCCCGTGTTGCCATGCTTCGCCAATCCTGTTGTTCGTAAGACCCATAGGCGACCGAGCCGACGGTCAAGGCCTGAAGGCTCTGCGATGGGTTGGAGAGACGGCAGGAGTCCTCTGCCAGATACGCGGGATATGTCTTCCCGCCGGAGAGCAATTCAGCCACTCCCGCTTTCGGAGCGGGACATGATGGCCGCAAGTTGCCAATACTCTGAATGACAAGAATGTCGTGCTCGTTGCACAGCCGGTCGATCTCCGCTGCCCAGGCCGACATATGTTTCGTTCGACACGGCGCATCTGAGTTTATCGAGTGGTTGAATATCCGGGTCTGGCGATTGCCTGAATGGTAATGCCGGATCACTTCACGGATGAGAGCTGGAGGAAGCACCTCTTCCGGAAGTTTGCAATCTGCATTCAACACCCTCGCATTCTGAATCCAGGTCTGCGATTCGACGGTGCCATCTTCGGGGATGTCATCGGCGTAAAGGACAGCACCGGCGACACGAGTTCCGTGACCACCATTGACGACATAGTCAGCGACTTCAGTTGGCGCAGTGTCTGGCAGGAAACAATGGGATGATTCCTTGTCGATGGCCGGTTCGAGGAACAGATGTTCTTCCTGGATGCCACTGTCAATCACACACACTACGGGAGCGTTCTGGGTTGGCGGTGTGATCGTCAGTCGCGTTTTGATGTCTCGCAATTGCCGGGCATGCTGCTGTGGTAATTCGATTTCATCTGGTTCAGCAACTTCAAACACGTAGGGGTGATTGAGGATCAAGTCTTTGAGGCCACGTCCGGGCAAGCGGACACGAAGCTCGAAATAGTCAGGTGGCAAATCCGAATTCGGTGCTGCATCGCCAGTGATTTCGCCGTGATAAAAGTCGATGAATGTCCGAACCGTAGCGAGACGCTCATCTTTCAGTTGATCCCAATGTTCGTAAGCCTCGTTACGGGCCTGCGACCATTCCGATTCTTTCTTAGCCCAGGTCTTGTCCGTCAGGCGACCTCGTTTTGGTTTCGTGGGCAGAATCCAGTTGCCCTGGCAGGAAATACTAACGTCAACGATGTACTGTGCATCGGTGTCGAGCAACGGTAGTTCGGCAAACAGTCTTTCAGTCAGAATCCGCTTCAGGCGTTCTTCGCTGGTCAGGTCTTCGCGAAGTTCGTGAATTTTGGCGATCCCCGCCGAACCCTCGACGGTCCCGATGAAGTCATTGAGCTTTTCCTGAAAGTATGCCAGCGACTCATCTTCGGATGCTACGATGACGAACCCATCGTCCTGTTCAGAAATGATCTCGAATCCGAAATAGTGCCGAAGGTCGTCGATATCGAGGGTTGGGTCTATTTGCAGAAGTAATGGGATGCCTTTGTCGATGGCTGGAAGGCCCGCTTGCGTGCGGGCATCAAGCTTCGTGTGCCAGTTGGCGGTTACGGAAGCAACTTGTCTGCGAAGACTACCGCTGTGAGCCCCTCGATTCTTTCGATTGTCAATGGTCTCCGCACTGTCGAAAAATCGCCGACGTGGATACCTCGCGGGTCCGTCTTCTCGACGAACCAATGGGAGATGCTCGAAGGAGTGGTTGGCTGGCATCGTGAATTACCCGAGCTTTCCATCTGGTTCCGTCCGTTTCAGTTCAGCAACGGCGGTTTTCAGGTGATCGACAGTAACCACCTTTTGACCGGACAACACGGCGGCCTTTGCGGCGTCTTGAGCTGCTTTGACTACCATTGCAGCGGACACCCCGGCCAGCGAATGTACAATGCAAGTCCAATCGAGGTTCTCATTTACTTTCATTGCCGAAAGCGTCAGCTTGAGAAGGTCTTCGATCTCGGCCGCCCCTGGTGGCGGAACTTGAAACACATCGTCAAAGCGACGGAATAATGCCGTATCAAGGGAATCCTCGATGTTCGTGGTAGCCACCAGCAGACCAGGCGCATCGTATTCTTCCATGAGCGTCAGAAGTGAATTGACGATTCTCGATGCTTCTCCGATGTCTTTTGCGTTAGTTCGTGATCGAGCGATGAAATCACATTCGTCGAGTAGAAGTACGCATGGACGTTCCTTCGCGGTCTCGAAAACGGTCCGCAGGTTGCTTGCTGATTCACCGAAAAATGAAGAGATCAGTGCATCAAATCGCACTTTGAGTAGTGGCAGTCCCACGTTCCAGGCAAGGCGTTTCGCTCCGAGAGACTTCCCACAACCCGGGGGACCATAAAGCAGGACGGTCTTCCTTGGACGCAAACCGTAGGCTCCAAGTCGCTCTCGTGCTGCGAATTCCTTTTCGATCCGGGCAAAACGCGCATCGATTTCTTTTGGCAACACCATGTGGTGTTCCAGCGATTCACGAGGAACGAGCGTGACCAGCGACTCGCCGTGTCGGCGGCTGGTTGGAAGGTCTTTGAGGCCGCGTCCGTTTTCATTCGCCGGGGCTTGTGCGTTCTTCGACGGTCGCGGTCGCTTCAGGATCGCGTCAAGCTGCTCGGCAAGTTTGGTGTGACCAACCTTGCGTTCGGATTCCACCACGGTCTGCGCGAGTCGCTCCAGGTCTCCTTGAGATCCTTCGGCAATCGCCCGGACGATACGTTTAAGGATGTCTGAGTTCATGGCATTCCTGCTTCGCTGAGTGTTTTTGTCTGTCGTGCCATGCGTTCATCCATTAACACTAGAGAAATGCGACTCCACGGCCGACTTGACCGTGCTTGCTTTTCGTGCAAGAACGTAACGCCAGCCATCCGAGGGCTTTTCTGCCCTGATATCGTGTCCTCGTTCCCTCAGTGCGTTAACACAGCGGGATACCGTCGGGATCGAAACCCCAACCTTTTCTGCCAGCGTTGGTGTCGAGCATTGCCCAGTGCGAATGAGCCGGAGAACTGTCTCCAGCCTCCGCTCGATTTCCTGAGAACGCTGGTAAATCATGCCAATGGTCTCCTCCAGGTAGGTCACCTATCCTCTATCGACTTCTGATAGACTTGTCAATGCGGTGGTCCTTTCTCGGAAAGCACTTGCGGATGCTGGCTGGCTACGAGCGTCAGGAGCGGAATAGTCGGAAGAGTGCACTGAAAACGGAATGGATTTGGAGCGAAAGTCCGGTCGCCCGTCCTGTCCGTGTGGTCATTTCGGGGTCGATACAAAACGTTATCAGAAAGCTTCATCAAGGCACGCTGGGTTCGAGGTTCCGGCGGTTGCGTTCCCTCGCAAGTCGCTCCTGAAACGTCAGTGGTTTCGCAGAAGACTCCGGTGTCGCTTCGGTTTGCCCGTTTGCGGGTGCTGACGGCTTGGATTGTTCGGTAGCCATCGGGTTCGTGAGTGCCGATCTCCCGGCTGTATTACCGCTGGAAGCAAATCCTCCTGACATGGCCGACGTACGTAACCGTACACCACAACCATTGTAGCCATGGTCCTCACACTGATTCGGTTTCTGTTTGTCTTCAACTGTGGGTGATTTCTGTGTCTGGCAGGGCGTGTCGGTCGCTGCGTTTTACGTGTGGCGAAAGAAGCTGCGCGGTGGACAACGAGGGCGGCGAATGACGATGGGCCGGCCACTGCGGAAGGCGTTTCGGGATCGAGTGGTCCACTGAGCCGCGAGTCCTTCCTGCCGGTTCGTGTGGCAGCATGGTCCGTGGCAACTGCGGGGGTGCCGGCGGCCGTGGTCAATAGCGCAGGTTGGACCACGTGATTTTCCCGCAGCGGCGCTGGGTGGTCTTCGTTCGGTTCCGATTTCTCAGCGTCGCTGCGCCTCTGCGGGATGTGGGGTTCGGTGGTGGGGTGATTGTCCCGCAGAGACGCTGGGAGCAGGGGCCGAGCAGGAATGCTCGGGCTACCTTTTGGCTTCGGTGTCTGAACTGGACGCACTGGACACCCCGATCGCCCTGCCGACCGACCGACCCACGACCAATGCGATTGATTCTCACACGGCCCACCCCTCCGCGCGAACAAACCCGGCCACGACACAGCAGCTCCCGCCTCAGTGGCTGTGGCGGTCTTTACGTCACGGACATCGCTGACAATCCCCGTGCTGTTCCTGAATCCTACAACTCCGGTGAGTGCGCATCGGCTGGACCGCAGACCACCGCGCTGTGTCACCCCATATTCACCCTTTGGCCAGCCCGGCATTGCCCCAACCCCGCCCAAAGCAAATTTCTGAACCCCCACCAACGACACCCCAAACGCCGCCGCGATGCACCCATTCCTGGAGTGCCCCGGCACCCGCAGCCCATATGTCCCTGCTGTACGGTTACCCACGAACAGCAGACGCCGGCCACCCTCGTTGATCTGGTACACCAGAGTCAGATACTTGTGCCCCTTCTTCCACGCAATCTCGTCGATGCCAATTGCCGTCACGTTTTCCCACGAATTATGGGCAATTCCCCGTGGCACGGCATATCGAACACTGCGGAAGACTGTTTGCCCCAACGGTACGAACCCGAATCGCCGAGCTTTCGGAAGTTGGTCATACACGGGGCCTTTACGCCCGCACCCGGAACACGTTGGAGAGGCACCCTTTCGAGGACGAATGTGGACGTCAAGACGCTTGCCATCCTGAGACAACGTCACGTTTTCGTACACGTATCCCTTGAATTTCCGGACCTTGTTCAGGATCCATGGCAGCTGCATCCCGCGGGCTCCCAGTCATGGACTAACGTTTGCAACAGTATCCTCACGGACCCGCGAGATGTTTTCCTCCGAGGACTACGGGAGTCCAGTTTTCTGGACCTCCCATGAACGACCCGAGCCCCGTTCGCCTCGCCGTTTGCTGAACCCGAGCGGAGCTTTCAACGACCCTTTTTACCCAAAGATTCGGGTGAAGAACCGGGAAGAAAGGACTGGGGCTGTTGAATGGACAAGCAGACAATTCAACAATCACTTTCAAGGGAACAAACATGCATTGGGAAGAACGGATTGAAATAAATCCTGACGTTTTGGTTGGTAAGCCAATCATTCGCGGGACGCGGATTGCCGTAGAGTTTGTTGTCGATCTTTTAGCGCGAGGCTGGTCAATGGAGCAAATACTTCAGGAGTATGACCACCTGACTCGAGCCGACATTATGGCCTGTCTGGGCTATGCCAGCGACACGCTGAAGTCCGAACGTGTTTACCTCGTACCACGTTGAAAGGTATCCTGGATGCAGTTCCTGGCAAATGAGAATATGCCAATGAGCGTAATTCTTCACCTCCGAGCTGCGGGGCACGATGTCCTCGCAGCGAAGGAGTCGATGCGTGGTGAAACGGACAACGCAATTTTGGCTCGCGCTCAGGCGGAACTCCGGATGATTGAAGTGTTGGACTCGACAACCACCTGGTCGGGCCTGTTCAGTGTCGTCGACGAGCGACGAATTCGTTCGCGACCTTTGCCCGACTGATGATGATGCATCTGCACGAACAGTGCTCCGCATGACACAAGTGCTTCCACACAACCCGAGATTCAGAGAATATCGATGGCCAAACTGAAACCATGGTACCAGGTTGTGACGCCTCGTGAAGACCTGCGGGAAAACCGCCCGCTTGAGGCTTCTGAGTTTGCGGTTCACCTCGACCATATCTGAACCGGACGTGCAACCGTCTCGAAGGATGAGGCCGATCCAGCTCGATTCTTCGAACGGACGTACCTGACGAACAGTCTGCTGGAGTTGGCATCTCAAGTAGGGTTCTTCGGGAGATTTCGTGGCAACACGTTGAATTGACTGGTGTTTTCAAAATGCGAAGATCCGTGTTTTGAGAGTCGGCGCCATGGACGTGTTGTCTCGTCACGATCATCAGGTAGCGGGTTTGAATTCCGACTGGGCAATCTCGCATGTGCAGTTGGATGTGCAGAGCCAGACGTTGACGTTGTCTCTGGAGTTCGTTGGCACTCGTGTGGTGTGCCCGGAATGTGGGGCTGAGTGTTCCATGAAGGATCATGCAGTTGAACGAAGCTGGCGTCACCGCGATGCGATGCAGTTTCAGACGACGCTGACCGCCCGGGTGCCTCGCTGCTCATGCGACCGGTGTGGCGTCAGGACAATTTCAGTTCCGTTGGCGGAGAAGCATAACCGGTTCACTCTGTTATTTGAGGCCTTCGCCATGATCGATGAGAATCGCTTCGCCACAGGTCAGGGCTACGTGAGTGTGATGACAGACATCGATCAATCTCGTGTTCTGGAAGTGACTGCGGAGCGCACGACGGACGCTGCCGATGAACTGTGGAAAACGCCGTCGGAGGAGCAACGGAGCAAAGTGAAGGCAGTCTGCATGGATATGTGGCAAGCCACGGGACACCGCGACCTTCAGCAGGACGGTGATGATCGGCTGAAGGGCGTTCGACAGATCCTGCTGTTCAATCCGGAAAACCTGAGTGAGGAGAAGAATGGGGAGCTCGCTGCATTGCGGAAAAGCACACTGGCGACTGGCCGAGCATGGAGTCTGAAGGAGTTGTTCCATTTCTTCTGGCTGGAGACCGACGCGGTTGGTGGTCGAGCATTCTTTGAATCATGGTACGCATGGGCTATCCGCAGTCGGCTCGATCCCATCAGGAAGGTCGCACGGATGCTGACGGACCGCCTTGATAGAGTCCTGACGTGGTTTGCTTCGCAAATCAGTAATGGAGTCGCTGAAGGATTCAACAGCCGAATTCAATCGATCAAATCTGCGGCGCGTGGCTTCCGTATCTTTGAACACTGCAGAATTCGAATTCTGTTTTACTGCGGAACACTCAGCCTCAAACCCAGTGAAACTTAGCCAAGAAAATCCCAGAAAAACGCGCCACGAAAGTCAGGAAATAAAACAGCAAGAGAGTGCATTTTTTGTGTGTTTTTGTGTGTTTCGTAATTGAAAAACAAGGAGAGAAGCATGTCGATAACCATCACGATCGAAGAGGCTCAGGCCAGGCTCAGGGATTTCATCCATCAGTTAGCTCCGGGCGATGAAATCATCATTACCGAGAACCAGCAAACCGTAGCGACGCTGAAGAGTAAGCCGTTGCTGCCTCGAAAGCCAAGAATGCCGGGCAATTGCAAAGGCATGATCACTTTACTTGTCGAAGATGACCAGCACCTGGAAGGGTTTAAGGAGTACATGGAATGAGGCTATTGCTGGATACTCATACGTTTCTGTGGTTCGTAACCGATGATCCATCGTTAAGTCAGGCCGCTCAGTCGCTCATCGGCGATGTGACGAACGAGATTGTCGTAAGTCCTGCGACCTATTGGGAAGTTGCCATTAAAGTCAGTGTCGGCAAGTATCCGTTGCAGGTTCCGTTCGAGCAGTTTTTCGCTGAGGGTATCGCGGGAAACGACTTTTCAATTCTACCGATCGAGATTCGGCACGCAAAGATCCTCGCATCGTTGCCGATGCACCACAAAGACCCTTTCGACCGAATGATCGTTGCACAGGCCATTGCGGAGCAGGTTCCTGTCGTCAGTATGGACTCGGCATTCGATTCCTACGGTGTCACTCGATTATGGTAAGCAACCACGAGCGACCTCAATCAAATCCACACGGCTCTGGAACGTCTCTTATACGAGCAAGGGCAGCGGATTGTCGAAACCGTACCCCACCACCATTGTCCCCATGGTCCTCACGCTGATTCGGTTTGTGTTTGTCATCAACCGAATTCTGTGGAAGGCGTGTCATGGGGCGAGCCATTGAAGGTGTCAAGGGGCGTGAGTGGGAGGAGCGGTTGCGGCGATACGCGATTTCGCAACTGACCGTGGGTGATTTCTGTGTCTGGCACGGCGTCTCTGTCGCTGCGTTTTCCGTTTGGCGAAAGAAGCTGACGGGTGGTCAGCCGAGGCGGCGAACGACGGGCCGGGGGGAGAGTGCGGCCCCCGCAGAAGGCGCGTCGGGATCGATTGGCCCACTGAGCCGCGAGTCCTTCCTGCCGGTTCGTGTGGCAGAAAGGTCCGTGGCAACTGCTGCGGTGCCGGCGCCCCCAGTCAATAACCCACGTCGAACCAGGCACGGTGACACTGTCCCGCCGACGCCAGCTCGCATCGAAGTCCGACTGACGAATGGCGTCTGCATCTTTGGACCATGCACTGAACCGAACGCGAGGGACACAAGTCGTAGTCTGGGCTTTAGCCCGGATACAAACTTCTCGTCATCCCTTGAAATTCCCAGTGTTTTTCAGGGGATGGTGCCGAGCAGGAATGCTCGGGCTACCTTTTGGCCTCGGTGTCTGAACTGGACGCACTGGACACCTTAGTCAACGCAGTTGGCCGACTGGCGGCCCTGCCCTGCGGCGAGGCGCAACGAACCGGCTGTTTTCAAATCAAACTGTGTGTCCTTTTTCCGTGGCATTCCGTGGCATTCCGTGGTGAAGAAAAGCAAGCACAACGGCTCGGCAGGAGCCCCGCCCTCCCGAAGGTCACAACCATCATTCTTTACGGACGTTCAGCGGCAAAAAACCTGAAAAGACACATCTTTTCAGCGCAATGCAAATCCATCCACGGTGCCATTTTCCCGTGTTCTTCCGTGGCATTCCGTGGCGAAAAAACGCAGTGCCCCACCCTAGAGATCGTACCTGAAAGCCACCAACGGCCCACCCACCCTGAATTTCCGATAATCACAGTGACTCGGCTGCCGCCCCGGCCACAGATTTTCATTGATCACCACGATGAACTGACGTATCATCTGGAAAATCTGATACGTATTCGGAGCATTTTCCAGTGAAAAAACTGACTCTCAGCGCTGAACCGGATGTGATTGCCGAGGCCCATCGTCTTGCCGAAGCTCAGGGAACAAGCGTTTCGGCCATGTTTTCAAGAATTGTTCGGCTGCTGTCCCAGCGCGATCGTCAACGACCTCGAATTGGCCCCGGAGCAAAAAAAGCTTCAGGACTGATCCGGTTGCCGGAAGGCAAGTCAGATCGTGATGTGCTCGCCGAGGCTCTTGCAGAAAAGTATGAGCTCTGAGCATGAAGGTGTTTTTCGATACGAATATTCTGATCGACGTACTGGCAAATCGGCAGCCGTTCTATCAGGACTCGGCTGCGCTGTGGACCCTTGCCGAGCGTCGAGCGATCACGGGCCTGGTGTCGGTTCTGACCTTTACGAATACGTTCTATATCGTCCGTCGCCTTACGGATTCGAAAACAGCAGGACGGGCACTCACGCTGATTCGTGATGCATTTACACCGGTGGCTTGTGACGGCGACATCATTCATCGGGCGATTGCGTCGCGATTCGATGACTTTGAAGATGCGGTTCAGTACAACAGCGCATTACAGATCGCAGCGGATTGTCTTGTCAGTCGAAATGTCCGCCATTTTCCGGCTTCCGGTGCTTGTCCTGTCCTGACTCCTGCCGAGTTTCTGGCAGCACATTCGTTTGATTCCGGTTGAGCATCTCCTGCAGAAACGCCCTCCCACCCATTCGGGAGGGCGTTTCTGCAGGAG
>Ga0255094_1000607_pt1 | contig 18160 bp, 11 predicted proteins | sample Colum_Law_RepB_8_2_FD_188434 | JGI IMG/M metagenome (GOLD analysis project Ga0255094, IMG submission 188434) | Freshwater microbial communities from Columbia River, Oregon, United States - Colum_Law_RepB_8d | ecosystem: Environmental > Aquatic > Freshwater > River | place: USA: Oregon...
AAATTACTTTTTTTATTTCAAAAAGATAAGGTTTAAAATGAACATAACACCCCGAACATTGGATTCTGACATACATTTGTTAGGTGAGATCCATGGGAACGCTATATTAAAGCAAGCTGGAAAAATAGCATTTGATCTAATAGAGGAAATCAAATCTAAATCATTGGTAATTCGAGAAACTAATAGTCTTCTAGAAGCACGAAACTTGATTTCTAAACTTGATGGAATTGAAATTAAAGATCTAAGGTTGCTTATTAGAGCCTTTGGTGTTTATTTTGATTTGTTAAACCTTGCAGAGCAACAAGCCAGGGTAAGGTCACTTCGTAAAAAAGAAATGCTGAATAATGATGAACCACTGAGGGAAAGTGTTGAAGCTGCATTAATAGAGCTTCGTGAATCCGGGGTTAAGGGTTGTGAAATTCATAACCTTTTACAATCTGCTAATATTGTTCCGGTATTTACTGCCCACCCAAGTGAAGCTCGCCGAAGGACTGTTTTGGACAAATTAGATTGTTTGGCTTTGTGCCTTGATCGATTAGAATATGAAATCCTTTTACCCAGTGAAAAAACTGAAATATTAGATTCTATCGCCGAGCAAATTGAAACTTTCTGGGTAACCAAATCCGTTCGTGACGACAAACCCAAGGTTATAGATGAGGTTCGTCAGGTCATCGAAACAGTAATGGATAGTTTGGTTAAAATTGTACCACGGTTTTATCGGGATATAGATTACGCCTTAACCAAAGTTTTCCCTGGTGAAGTTATAGATATTCCTGCATTTCTTAGTTTTGGTTCTTGGATTGGGGGAGATCGTGACGGAAATCCTTTTGTTACGCACGATGTCACGGAAAGTGCAATTAAGTTAAATCAAGAAACAATTCTAAAATATTATATCAAACAGGTTCATTTTCTTGGTGGGATCCTTAGTCATGCTGATCTCTTTATATCTCCTGGTCAAAAATTAATTGATTCAATATCAAATGACAAGTCGTTGTTCCCTAGTGATGACTCAGGGAATATAAATGAACCTTATCGTTTGAAGTGTTTGTTAATTGATAAGAAGCTTAAAAATACACTTACGTACCTAAAAACATTAAAGCTAAGTTGGGGTTCCCCTGTTGAATTACCTAAAAACATTTATTTTCATTCTCATCAATTACTAGATGATTTAAAAGTTATTGCAGATGATTTGTTATCGAAAGGCTTCTCTAATGCAGGAAATGGGTCAATCAGGGATTTGATTTGTTTGGTTAAAGTGTTTAAATTTCACTTGTTTAGCCTAGATATCAGGCAAAATAGTAATAGGCATGGGCGTGCTCTGGCTGAAATATTAAAAAGTGAAGGTGTACTTGAGAACTATTTACAATTAGATCCTACAAAAAAATTAGAGTTTTTATCTGAGGAATTGAATAAAAATCGTCCTTTGATTCCAGCACGATTAAAATATTCGGAAGATACCTGCGAAGTTGTTAAAACATTCCGAACTATGGCTTCAATAACTGAACAACAAAATCCTGAAGTTTTGTCTACTTATATTATTAGCTCCACTACCGATGCTTATCATATTTTAGAGGTTTTGGTTTTTGCTCGAGAAGCTGGGCTTTTTTCAATCAAAGATAATTATAGTTTAATCGATATTGTGCCTTTATTTGAAGCTTTGCTACCTCTCCAATCTGCAGATTCAATTATTGAAAAATTATTATGTGTTCCTGCTTATGTCTCGCAATTGAAATATAGGAATAACCTTCAAGAAGTTATGATCGGTTATTCTGACAGTAGTAAAGAAAGTGGTATGCTAGCATCCTCTTGGGCATTACATAATGCTCAGATAAAATTGGCAAAAATAGCAATTGATCGTGGTATTCGAATTCAAATATTCCATGGTCGGGGTGGCGCTGTTGGAAGAGGTGGCGGCCCAGCTAATAAAGCAATTCTTGCTCAACCTCGTGGCACTGTTAATGGTAGATTACGAATAACAGAGCAAGGCGAGATGATTGCTGATCGTTACCACCATTCAGGAATTGCGCGAAGGCATCTTGATCAGGTTGTCAATGCGGTATTACTTTCAAGTTTTTCTAAAGTTGATACTGTTTTAGATTCTTCTTGGAAATTTTTACTTGATGATTTGGCTATATTGTCTTGTAAATCATATAGGGGATTAATTTATGAAAATCCTGGTTTACGTGAATATTTTGAGCAATCTACACCAATTAATGAAATCGGTGAATTAAGAATTGGTTCTCGACCCGCAAGAAGAGATTCAAACAGAAAAATTGATGATCTTCGTGCAATTCCTTGGGTATTTAGTTGGATGCAAAGTAGGCATACGGTGCCAGGGTGGTTTGGTATTGGTAGTGCGCTAGATTTTAAAATAAAAGAAAACCCTGATAACCTTTTATTACTTCAAAAAATGTATGAATCTTGGCCTTATTGGAAAAGTTTGGTAGATAATTGCCAAATGATTCTTGCTAAAGCTGATATGACCATTGCAAGGCTTTATGCAGATCTTGTTGAAGATAAAAAAATAGCCGAAAGTATTTATAATATTATTTTTGAAGAATATGATAAATCGGTGAAAAGCATTTGCTTGATTACAAAACAGAAATATCTACTAGAGCAAATGCCAGTTCTTCAAAAATCAATTGAGAAAAGAAATCCTTATGTTGATCCATTAAGTTATCTGCAAATTGTATTGCTTGGTAAATCAAGATGCGAAGCAACTTGTTCTGAAGAAATAAAAATCGGAGTAATGGAAAGTATAAGTGGCATAGCTTCTGGTTTAAAAAATACAGGATGATTGGTTACTCTGCTCCAATTACACTTACCCCTACAGTTATAGTGTGGTTTTCACCACCCAAAATAACGCCTTTTACTGGGCTAACGTCATCGTAATCTCTACCCCAACCAATAATGATGTGTTGGTCCGAAGGTCTAAGATTATTAGTTGGGTCAAAATCAAACCAGCCGATTCCTGGATAATAAACTTGAATCCAAGCATGAGAAGCATCAGAACCTATTAAGTTTGGTTTGTCTGGATTGGGGGTAGTCAGAAGGTATCCGCTAACATACCGAGTTGGAATTCCCAAGCTTCGTAAACATGCGATTTGGAAATGCGAAAAATCTTGGCACACCCCAGATTTTTGCAGGAAAACTTCATGCAATGGGGTTGCTATGGTTGTTGCATTTGGTTGATACTTGAAGTCAGTGAAAATTCGTGAAGTTAAATCCATCACCGAATCTAAAAACATATCTCCAGGCTGGAATGATTTACTTGCATATTCTTTCCAATCATTATGTTTCTGAACATAATAAGAATCATATAAGTATTCAAGCGCTTGAATTGTTTCAATGGATGAATCTATATGCAATAATTCAATTACTTTTTCCCATGGTTGGTTTTGAAAATTATTGTAATTTTTTGGTGTTACTTCTGTTTCATATTCAGCAATGATTGTTAATTTTTTGTGAGGCTTTTCTATTGTGAAATAATAGACTTTGTTTCCAAAATAATCTTTTTGAAATTCGATTATTTCTGGAGAAGGTGTAACGGTTATATTTTCAAAAATATTGCGTTGGTTTTCGTATTCGCGTGGCGATACATGGATTATATTCCTGCAAAGGGATACCGTATCCATGTAGTTGTAACAAGTAGTGTGTTTAATCAGGTATTTCACGAATTAGATCCTGATAGATGTCGTGACAATTGCAAATGTCCAAGATAATGATGGGCAATTGATTCTGATAGTTGTGACAATTCTAAAAACAAGTTGTTTAAAAGATTTTCTAGATATATTCTTTTCCCAGACTCGTTTGAACTAACTAAATGTTCTATGTCAGCCAATAAAACAGAAGTGTGCATAGACATTATAGATTTTTCTTGGGGAGTAATACGACCAGTATCTTTCATTTTAGAAAGATGGTTTATATTGTTTTGTAATGAATTTAATTGGAAAACAAGTGATCGTGGATTAGATGAATCGGAAAGAAGTAAATCTAAAACAGCAGCAGGATTTATTTTGTTTAAATACCTTCGTCTAAAAGTCATTAAACTATCAGCAATTTCTAAAATTGATTCATATAAGGGTATCTCGGATGTTGAAACATCAATCATGCATCCTTTTAATAAGCGTATAGTTTGTGAGGCTCTTTCAATTTTTCTGCCCATATCCAGAAAGCGCCAAGCATGCCCTCTAGTCATACTTTCGGCAATTAATCCCCCAAATGCAGCTAAAACAACAATGTTATGGTTAAGGAGATCAAGAACTGTAATCAGGTTTGAATGCTCAGGCTGTTCTAACATCATATTTAGCTCTGGATTTGAAGGAATTTCCAGAGTACTAATAACGCGCCACATATCAATTGATATTCTATCTCGCGAAGAACTTGCTGTACGGTAAATAGCTTGAAGATCATTTGCGAAAGTGCCTATTCTTTCTCTATCATAAACCATTGATATCAAGTGATTTCCTGGTTCCTCTTTATCGGTAGGTTCAGAATTGATTGGTGAAAAAGCTTGCGAATATTGAGAAAGAATTTTTAACAAGGATTTAATTTCTGCGCCATCAGCAATTTTAAGCGATTCAATTAGCTTTAGGAAAATGCCACGAAGAAGTCTAGCTAAGCCATCAGCTCTTTCAGTGTATCTGCCGAGCCAGAATAGATTATCTGCAGATCTGCTTGGAAGATCGCTACCACCTCTGCTAATTTCAATTGGATCGGTACTTTGGTTAAGTAGACTAAAAGTACTTACCTCCCCTGAAGATAAAACCCAAGTATCTTTACTACCGCCCCCTTGCTGTACTGATATGAGTTGCGTGGAAGGGCTTGATGAATACCTGCATAACCCTCCCGGCATTACAGAATAATCTGAATTATGAGAACACAAAAATTTTCTTAAAACCAAAGGTCGAGGTTCAATCCCGTTATCACCCATCACTGGAACAGTTGAAAGTTGAAGCTTTTCCTGTGCTACAAAATTTTGTGGTGAGTTTTTAAGTTGAGCTATGAATTCTTCGCGTTTTTTATTGGATAATGTCCCTATAAAAATTGGTTCTGATCGCCTTGATGTGAATGCGTTTTTCAAAACCATGTTATCAAGATTGTTTATTACATATTTAAGAGATTCGTGATCCCCGCACCAATAAGATGGAACGCCTGGAATTATAAGTTCCTGTCCCAGGAAAATTTTACAAAGGGCCGGCAGATAAGTTGTTAAAGATGGGGCTTCCATAAACGAGCAACCAAGGGAATTGGCGATAGCTACCCCGCCTTTTCTTGCGCATTGCAGTAGGCCTGGAACCCCAAGCAAAGAGTTAGCTTGAAGTTCGAGAGGGTCGCAGAATCGATCATCTAGCCTTCGCATGATTACATCAACTGGATGTAAACCATCAAGAAATTTAAGATAAACTTTATTATCTCGAACAGTTAAATCTCCCCCTTCAACAAGTGTTAAACCGAGATATCGTGCTAGGTAGGAGTGCTCGAAATAAGTTTCACTTCTAGGCCCGGGCGTAAGGAGGACGGTTCTGGGGTTGTCTTTGTTGTTAGGGGCGATTGATTTGAGAGTTTCTTTAAAAGATCTAAAAAACATTGCAAGTCGTTGAACATTGCAATTATTGAAAATATCAGGCAACATTTGAGTCATTACAATGCGATTTTCTAGAGCGTAACCTGTTCCTGATGGGGACTGCAGACGATCACTAATGGCATGCATAGTTCCGTTGGAATTACGAGCAAGATCTACTGCAAGCAAATAAAGATATTTATTTCCTGCAGGCTTAAACCCATGGCAGGCCCTATGAAAGTTTGGGTTTGCAAAAACAAGTTCAGGATGCAAAAGTTTTTCTTTAAGAATTCTTTGTGGCCCATAAATATCTTGAAGGATTAATTCAAGTAAATGTGCCCGTTGTGCAAGACCTTTTATTAAGTGGTTTTCTTCGTTTTCAGAAATCAATAAGGGAATAGGATCTAGTTGCCAGGGTCGGTCCATACCCCGGGTATCCGAATGAAGGTTATAGGTAACACCATTAATTCGCAGTTGTTCTTTTGCTTCATTCCATCTTCGGTTAAATTCGCCTGGTGATAACCTCTCGAGTGAACGAGCAAATATCTTCCAATGATCCCGAATATCTGTTCCAGATTTTAATTCATCGAATTGTAATTTTGTTGGAATGTAATTTTCCAAAAAATATTGGTTCTGAGGTAAGTGGTCTTTTTTAATTGTAGTGTTGATCATTGATGCTTTTTAACTAAGTCCACTAATTACGGGGGGAAACAATACCAATTACTTTTGGACCCTTAGGCCGGATATCATAAGAATCTGGTTCTGAAATTTTATCATTCGAATGCTTCTTGAACCATTGATGTTTTCCTTCATATCGGAGATCAAGTGTGAACGGAGAATCAGGTCGAATTTCTTCATCGATAATACCGAACTGATCCGCAGTATGCCCTTCTTTGATAAACCGTGATAATCTTCGCCCTTCTGCTTCAATAGCATTAACAGGGAATCTATCATAAGATCTTCCACCCGGATGTGCAACATGATAGGTGCAACCACCAACAGAACGACTCATCCAAGTATCATAAAGGTCAAATACCAATGGACAATGAACAGGTATGTTTGGGTGCAAGCAGGAAGAAGGTTGCCAAGCGCGGTAACGGATTCCAGCGACATATTCGCCATTTACACCTGTAGGATGAAATGGAATCCTAGAGCCATTGCAAAGAATGACATGCCTAGTGTCTATTAAACCTTCAACTTTAAGTTGAATTCGTTCAAGTGATGAATCTACAAATCGAACAGTTCCAGACGGGTTATTTTCTTCTCCTAATACTCTCCAAGGCTCAAGAGCGCCTCGAAGTTCCAAATTAATATTATCTTTACATATAGATCCAATTTTAGGGAAACGGAATTCTAGGTGAGGTTTAAACCAGTCTTCTTTTAAATCAAAACCAAATGCTTGAAGTTCCAAGACGACATCTCGCAAATCATCTTCTAGAAAATGAGGAAGCATAAATTTATCATGAAGTTGGGTGCCCCATCTAATCATTTTCTGTTTATAAGGTTTGTTCCAAAACATTGCGATAAGTGCATTAACCAAAAGATTTTGAACCAGCCCCATTTTTGGATCTGGAGCCATCTCAAATCCCCTTAATTCTAAAAGTCCTAGCCTTCCTGTGCTACTATCAGGGGAATAAAGCTTATCAATGCAGAATTCTGATCGATGCGTATTTCCACTGGAATCAACCAAAAGATGTCTATAAACCCTATCAACAAGCCAAGGTAAAGCGTTTCCGTTGTCGGGGATTTGTTCAAATGCAATTTCTAATTCTGTGATGATGTCTAGGCGAGACTCATCAAGTCGCGGAGCTTGGCATGTAGGGCCAACAAATAAACCTGAAAAAAGATAAGATAACGAAGGGTGATTGTTCCAATAAGAAAGCATGCTACGGAGTAGGTCCGGTCGTCGTAAAAAAGGACTCTCCGAAGGCGAAGGCCCTCCAAGTACAATATGGCTTCCCCCACCAGTTCCTGTATGCCGGCCATCCAGCATAAATTTTTCAGAGCAGAGCTTGGTTTTTTTTGCTTCTTCGTGAAGGATAAAAGTTTTCTCGTAAAGATCAACCCAGCTTAACGAAGGATGAATATTAACTTCAATTACTCCTGGATCAGGAGTGATTTTAAAATTTAACAGCCTAGTATCATAAGGTGGTGGGTAACCTTCGATTTGAATAGGGTAACCAAGATAGCGGGCTGTTGATTCAATGTTTTTTAGTAGTTCAAGATATTCAACCACAGAATCTAAAGGTGGAATAAATACTTTGATTCGCCCATTACGGATTTCAACACACAAACTGGTTCTTATTACAGAATCTGTTGGTAATATTGGGTCTATACTTTTCGTATTTAGATTTGAATTAATTTTCGATTGAAATTTTGGGAGTAAATCAACAGGAGTTAAAGGGCAATGATTAAATGTTTGGTCTCGTTCTTTAGGATCAATCCAAGTAATAGAATCCAAAGGCAATCTATAACCCATTGGAGAATCGCCGGGGATTAAAAAAATATTTTCCCTTCTTAACAACCACTTGCAACTTACCCAATGATTTTTGTTACTTAGAGAATCATATTTTAAAGGAAGCACATACCCAACTACTTTGCCTAGCCCTTGGTTAAAAATTTTCGATATTCGATTGCGTTCTTCGGGATTATCATGATTGTTTTTTAATGGGGAAACATTCGTTGGTAAGCGTTGTTCTCTCCACATGAAATACCATAAATCTTCATACGCAGGTTGAACAAAATTAACGCTGACGCACAATCTTCCAGCAAGTTCATCAAGGAATTTTTTAGCGTCAACTTCAGAAAAATTATAGGTAGTGTTTTCTCTTGCAAATAAATCTGAATCCGACCAGATAGGAACAAGATCTTTTCTCCAATAGCAACTAAAAGCCCACCGAGGAAGGCTTTCACCTGGATACCATTTCCCTTGGCCGTGATGTAAAAAACCTCCTGGGCTAAATTTGTTTTTTAATCGGTGCAGAAGAGTGTCAGCAAATAAAGATTTAGTTGGACCAAGAGCAGAAGTGTTCCATTCTTCACCATCTTTATCATCAACGGAAACAAAAGTAGGCTCCCCGCCTAAAGTTAATTTAACATCATAGGAGTTTAAATAATTATCAATTTTACTACCAACATTACAAATACTATTCCACTGGTCGTCCGTGTAGGGTTTGGTGACTCTAGGGGTATCTTCGATTCTAAAAATAGACATGTTAAATTTAAATTCGGACTTACATTCATCATCAATAATCTCTGGATTTTTGTCGAATGTGAAAGATCCGGAAGTGGGTGCAGCTTGCCCAGGGTCTGCACTGCAGGCAAGAGGTATGTGGCCTTCGCCAGCAAGCATTCCTGAAGTGGGGTCAAGGCCTATCCATCCTGCCCCAGGAAGGTAAACTTCTGTCCAAGCATGTAAATCGGTGAAATCTTTTTCCGTGCCTTTGGGGCCATCCAAGGATTGGGTATCTGCGGTTAATTGAATCAAGTAACCGGAAACGAATCGTGCAGCAAGCCCAAGGTTTCTTAAAATATGAACAAGTAACCATGCACTATCCCTGCAAGAGCCCTTCGCTACAGTCAAAGTTTCTTCGGGTGATTGCACTCCAGATTCAAGCCGAATAACATAGCCAATATGTTTTTGAAGATCCATGTTTAATGAAACAAGGAAATCAACTGTTCGGGTTTTTTTGTTTAAATATTTCTCAATATAAGAAAGCAAGCATGGTCCTTTTTCCGTGGTTTCTAGGAATGGTGCTAGCTCTTTTTTTAATCCTTCTTCATATAAGAATGGAAAATTATCGGCGTAATCTTCGAGAAAGAAATCAAACGAATTTATGGATATCATCTCTGCTATAAGGCCAACAGTTACTTTAAATTTTCTGGTAGGTTCAGGAAAAACAATTCTGGCAAGATAGTTGTTATAAGGGTCTTGCTGCCAATTAATAAAGTGTTCAGAGGGTTCAATTTTAAGAGAATAACTTTTGATTGGAGTTCGACAATGAGGAGCTGGCTTCAACCTGACCACTTGAGGTGTTAAAGTCACGGGCCTATCATATGTGAACTCGGTCGTGTGTGTAAGTGCAACCTTGATAGCCATTAACTTTCCTTATTATGATTAGGAATTAATATTTTCGATTTCATTCATTTCTAAAACATGATCATCAGGATTAAAATCAAAATAAGTTCTAGTCATTGAATCGCTTATCGAATGAACAATATCGACTATTTTAGTAAGAATAGGATGAAGCTGAACCTTGATAGACTGCTTTGTCTCATCTTTTGAAAGCCAAGCATTTAATGTTTTTAAAGATTCGATTGTTGTGTTGCTGATTTTGGATTTTGATTTATGAGAAATCGCTGTTACGGAATTAAGGCATTCTTTTAGGCAATATAGAACAGACCTAGGGAAAGACTCTTCAAGAATAAGGAATTCTGCAACTGCATTTCCTACTTGATTTTCAATAATATTGGCATGTTTCAAAAAAGGTTCATACCCTGAGCAGCTCTTTAAAATCGAAGTCCAGTAAGATATCTCGATATTTGATCCAGAGATATCAGGATTACTTTGAACCATATGGTATTTGACATCTAATATTCTTGCTGTTTGGCCCGACCTTTCCAAATGCCTGCCAAATTGGTAAAACTCCCAAGCCTCAGTTCTAAGCATGGTGCTTTCGCCAATGCCTTGAAGAAGTTGGTTGATTCTTTTGATCTGGTTGTAAAGTTCGTACCGGTTGTTATCGTATAAATCTTTAGCTGTATTACTTTGAAGCCATAAATAATTATAATTGAGTCGTTCCCACATTTCAGCACTAATAATTTCTCTTATGACTCTCGCATTTTCTCTTGCTTGAGTCATAGAAGAAACAATGCTGCAAGGGTTCTCTTGATCCCAAGTCATAAAATTTAGAATAGATTCTTTGTCAAGATTACCTTTGTAATCATGAATGCCACTTATAATAAGGAGTGGTTTCCATTGTAGTTCAAGGGGAATATCGAAGTCGAGCAACCAATTTTGGTTTACCTCTAGTAAACGAGCGATGTTCTCTGCGCGTTCAATATATCTGCTTAGCCAAAAACAGTGTTCCGCCAAGCGTGATATCATACATCGGTCTCCATCACCCAAGTATCTTTGCTTCCGCCGCCCTGGCTCGAATTAACTACCAGTGAGCCTTTTACCAAAGCCGTGCGGGTAAGACCACCAGGCAAAACCCATGTATCGGTTCCACTAACAACATAAGGACGAAGATCAACATGCCTTGGCGCCAACCCTTCCTCTGTCCAAGTTGGACAAGCCGACAAAGTGACTACAGGTTGGGCGATATAGTTTCTAGGGTTTGCCTTGATCTTTTCTTTAAATTCAGAACGTTGAGCAGAGGTAGACGATGGTCCCATTAGCATGCCATAACCACCGGATTCGTTGACAGCTTTGACCACCAATTTTTCTAAATTATCAAGCACGAAGGAAAGGTCATTCTTTTTGGAGCAAATATAGGTTGGTACATTTTTAAGAATCGGCTCTTCAGAAAGATAATAACGAATCATATCCTCTACATAAAGATAGATAGCTTTATCATCACAAACCCCGGTGCCTATAGCATTTGCAATGGTCACATTTCCTTTTAGGTAGGCATTAAAAAGATTAGGTACACCAAGCATGCTGTCTGATCTGAATGCTTTAGGGTCAAGAAATTCATCATCTACCCTTCGATAAATAACGTCTACACGTTTAGGTCCACCTGTAGTTTTCATGTAAACACGATCTTTATGAACAAAGAGATCGCTACCCATTACAAGTTCAATACCCATATTGCCAGCTAGAAAGGTGTGTTCAAAATAAGCTGAATTAAAAGGGCCGGGAGTAAGTAAAGCAAGCCGAGGATTAGGGCCAGAATTCTCTGGTGCTACCGAGCATAAAGCATCCCGAAGTTTTTGAGGGTAATCTTCAACTCTTCTAACTTTTATATTTTTAAATAAGTCTGGAAAAATACGTTTCATGACAACGCGATTTTCTATTACATAACTAACGCCTGAAGGAGTTCTACAATTATCTTCAAGTACTAAAAATTCACCTTCAGGATTTCGAATTAAATCAGTTCCAACGATATGGATATATTGCTTGCCCGGCGGTGTAAAACCAATCATTTCTCTTCGGAAGCCTTTGGAAGATTCAATCATTTCCCTTGGTATTACATTGTCTTTAATAATATTTTGCTCATGATAAACATCATAAAGAAAGAGATTAAGAGCTTTGGTCCGCTGTTTAAGACCTATGTCTAATCGGGACCACTCTTTTCTCTCAACCGGCCTAGGCACAAGGTCGAAGGGGAATATCTTTTCAACCCCTCTGCAGTCTGAATAAACAGAAAAAGTTATACCTTGGGTAACAAAAGCAAGATCAGCAGCAGACCTTTTGTCTTGGAACTCATTTGAAGATAGTTTTCCGATCGCGTCTACGAGTGTTTTACAATGCGGATGAGGTTTTCCATTCCAATCGATAAGTTCATCACGTGCATTGAGGTGAGGCTTGTAGGGATGAAAAATAGATTGTTGCCTAATTGCAGAAGAGTCTTCAATTCCAAGTATTCTATTTGATGAAGATGTTTGTGAACCCATTGTAAAACCCTAGAAAAAACTAAAATGAAGCACCCCTTTATAATAGGAGCAAACTGCATGCCAATGGGGTTTGTTTTTGCTTGATAAGGCGAGAAATGAGTTGATTAGCTAAAATGACTGGAAAAATGAGAGGTAAAAAGCTGAATGATTTTGCGATGTGTTTTCTAGATGTTCAACATATAGCCATGATGCTTGTTTATTAAGCAATTGTTGGCACTTTATTGATCATGCCTGTTACTAGCTTGGCCAGGCATTACCATTAACCTGCTTAGTAGTTGTATTCCAAGCTAAAAGTAAGGCCTTGAGCCCAGATTGCGCTTTGGGCCATACTAAGTGAAGGTCTAGCTGGTCCGCCAGTTGTTGAAGAGCCTGGAATAAGATTTGGGTTAATCGTAGTATCAATCATGTTTGCAGACCTTACTACACCGCTCCAAACCAAGAAGTTGTAACCCAAGCTCGCCTTAATTGAATCAGTAATCATATACCCAGCCTTAGTATTAAATTGGGGGATAATCGAAACAGCCTTATTACCTACATCTCCAATATTACTTGATAAAGCGTAAAGCCCACCAACCGAACTGATACTGTCGGTTCCTGGTACAGAAGTCGTGGTGCTACCGTTAACTTTCACATTACTTTGAGTCATACCCAACGCTATGCGAAAAGAAGATTGAAAAGAGAATTTACCGGTGTTGTATTCACCTGCGAATCCTGTGTCAAAACCATTGAATGTGTTCGATGAACTAAATCTATCGGAAGCATTGATTGTGGTGCCAACCGCAACGAAATTTGCATTATCTGGATTTATGCTAGTTAAGTTTGAATCAATATTTACGCTATCAGAAAAAGTCATTGCTCGGTAACCAACAAGGGCGTCAAGTCTAAAATTGCTAGTCTGAAAAGAGGTAAGATTCTGCCTTAAACCAATGCCGCCCCCAACAAACCCATTGGTTGCAACTTGAGCAGAGATACTCCCGGAAACATCACCAGGATAAGCAATGCGAACAGCAGATGGGGTGCCATCAAGCGCATTATTAAATGGGCGAGCAAGGATCGTAGAGCCATCAGAGACTTGATTGTAAGATTCGGTTAGATTCTGCAAGAAAAAGAAATCCGCTTCGACAGCAATATCTTGTGCGTTATTAAGCCAATAGCCTGCGGAGAACTTTCCACCAGTACGCATGCCATCATTGGCCCATGCCCCCCCGATGATTGTTGAGGTGCCAGGGGCTCCTAGTACTCCAGCTTGAGCTGCACTTGTTCCGGCAGGATTAGTAGTTGCGATTGCAGGTAAATTTTGGCCTCTCATCCACCAAAGTAAAAATTCGGCATCAGCCCATGATTTGCTTCTGGGATTTGGTTCAACATTATTAAGTGCGTCGTTTACTTCAGCAGCTTCGGTTTTGCTGGCTGCAGGTGCATTATCACCAGGTAATTCTTTTTGACCATAAGCCAAAGAAGTGATCGCCAACAATGCAAATAATGCCTTTAAATTCTTCATATAAGCTCCCAAGCTTTGCAAATACATGTGTTAGTTATTACTGCACTTTATTAAATGCCTACCATACACAATGTAATTATCGGCAATAAGCTGGGTTAACTTTGCTAATTTTATTGGAAATACAGATTACACCAAATTTTCACAAAATACCTTTAACAATGGTTGTAAGGCTAGCGAAACCTGAGAGGATAGGTTGGCTCATCCAGATTTATTAAATTTTTTTGATCATTTTTCAGCCTCTCGCCTATAATTCATTAAGCTTTATGCCGATTAAGTAATCAGTAGGGGTTGTTCATTGAGTTCACAGATGGTTTATTTTTACTTGGGGAGATATTGATGTTAAATAAATTTTTAAAATTGTTAAAAGGCGCTGAAGTCAAGAAAAACAAGAAGCCATCAAGTTTATTCTCATTCAGGCCAGAGTTAGAATCTTTTGAAGAAAGAATCACCCCCACAACAAATATCATTTATGCAAATGGCTTGCTCACGGGGTCTGTCATAGTAGATGGGGGCACCAAAGGTGTTTCAGGGGTAAATATTGGAATTACAGGCGAGACCACAACTGGTCGATCTGTAAACTATTCTATTGTTACTAATTCAAATGGTAATTTCTCGATTGATCAACTTCTTCCTGGTTCTTACACCGTTACTCGATCAACTCCTGCAGGATTTTTATCTGGTACAACTGCAACCTCTGCTCAATTAAATATTGTTGAAGGGCAAAGCATTACCCAAAATCTTGGTCTTGGTGGGCTTACCCCTGCAAAGGTTTCATTAGGACTTTGGGCTTCAGGCGTTAACACTGGGGTTACAGCCCCTACTGCTGGTTCTGGTACTGCAACTGGCTTTACCATGACTCAGATAAAAGCATTTACTGACTCTACGGTCGCAAAAAATTCAACAACGTATTACAATCTTGCAGCTTTTAATTTAAGTCCTGATACCACGAATACCACGATCACTTTCAACACCTCCAAAGGTGCTATTGATGTGACTTTATTGGATTCCGCCGCTCCTGTTTCTGTAACTAACTTTCTAAGTTATGCTCAGAATAATGCATATACGGATGATTTATTCCATCGTATGGCCAATCTTTCAGGTACTGGTGCATCCCAAATTCTTCAGGGCGGACAGTTTACTACAAATTCTGCAAATGGTGTGGTTACTAGTTTTACTGATGTAGCAACCTATCAGCCCATTGTTAATGAATTTGATGCTTCTCGCCCAAATGCTATTGGCTCACTAGCCATGGCACGAACTTCTGATTTAAATAGTGCTACAAGCCAATTCTATTTTAACCTTACTGATAACACGAGTTCGCTTGGTCAAACTGGTAATGGATATGCAGTATTTGGTAATGTTGCGAATTCTGCTAGCTTGACAAATCTACAAAGTTTTGCAACCAGTTATACTCCTCAAGCTGGAACTATTAATGGGAATGTACTTGCATCGTTACCTGCCCTCACCGGTGCTAGCCCTGCTGTCCCCAACGATCCAGTGGGCACTGCAACAACTAATTTGGCAATTACGAATACGATTACAGGTGCTACCCCTACAGGGTTTTTGAATTATTTAGTATCAAGTAGTGACCCATCTATTGTGACTGCAACCATTGGAAGTTTAAATGGAACTTTTTCACCTAGTCAGGTTAAGTTGGTTGCAGGTGGAAACGCTGGAACAGCAGTAATTACTGTTACGCTGATCGATAATCGTAATGAAGCAACGATTAAAACATTCAATGTAACTGTTCAGTAATCGATAATTAAAAACAAATAAAGCCAGTGGGGAGATAAATTACCCACTGGCTTTATTTGTTTAGGTGCGTTTAATAACCATCAAGTGCATTAAACCAATCAAAGATAAAATGCTTTGCATCTGTGGTGTTTTTCAAATCGCCAAATACTTCACCATTCGATGAACGATATACTATGTTTTCCAGTGCCCAGTTTTCTTTTACAAGCCTGTAAATAGCTTGCCATTGGAGAAAAGATTCCGATTCATTGTTTAAAACAGCGTTAGAAGCAAGTTCTGTAGTTTCAAATTCTTTTGATGTTTTAACTTTGGCCCGAAATTTTACCACAGCAAAATAGGGGATAATTTTATTCCCTGTACTTGTGGTTTCTATGTTGTAACTAACAAGCTCAAACTTTCGTTTGAAAAACGTTGTTTTGGTACCATCATTAACTGCGATAACCCTTTCGGCAGTTCCCTTGGTTTTCAATTGATCGAATTTTTTTCGGATGATCGAGGTGTCCGGTTCTTCGAAGCTAATAACCATGAAAACAAATAAACTTATCTTAATCATCATCATGCTACCCTTGGTATTTAAATTAACGCAATCATATTTATTCAAGATATATTAATGCATAAAACCAATCTAGTTACACACTAAAAATCATTTACCATAGCATAGTGCTTATTCTTCGATTGCAAAAAGATGTTTCTCTCCACGAATGAACATCGTTTTACCTGAAATGGCTGGAGAAGCATCGATCGATTCATTTAATCTGTTGGTTGCAATTATTTCAGGCTTTCTTCCAGTTTTAATAACCACCGTAGTGCCATCTCTGTCCATAAAATAAATCATTCCGTTAGCAATGACAGGAGAAGCATACAAGGTTGATGTATTCTCTAACCTAAATTCTTCAAATATCGGCTTACCCGTTTTTAAATCAAGCGCGGTTAATATGCCTGTATTAGCTTTGGTAAAATACAGCATGTCTTCATTAATAATGGGCGATGGAACATAAGGGGTCCCTTTTGCGTATTGCCAAGCAACTTTTTCTGCTGTATCCAATACTCCGGTTGAATTTAAAGGTATCGCAATAGCAGCGGCTCCGCGGTAACCGCTCATCACATAGGCCATACCATTTGCAGAAATAGGTGAGGGAATGGCATTGGTAGTCATCCCGGATGTTTCCCAAATCAAGGATCCATCCGCAAGGTTGTAAGATCTAACTCGATTAGTCCCATTTAAAATCACCTGGGTTTTATTTAGATGAGTAACAATTAAAGGTGTATTCCAGGTTGTCTTTTCATCGCGATCTTTCTCCCACTTGGTTTTTCCAGTATTGCAATCTAGCACAACGATTTTAGAGTTTACTTCTTGATCAAGATTTAAAACCAGTGAATCATTTAATAAAGATGGTGTAACAGCTTCACCCCAACCTAAACGGGTGGTTAATCTGCCAAAATCTCTTTGCCATAATAAATTTCCAGACAAATCGAAGCAATAAAAACCAAACGAGCCAAATGAGGTATAAAGTCTTTTGCCATCGGTGACACAAGATCCCGCTGCATAAGAATGAGTAGAATGGTGGCCTTCGTGTGGGAAAGCTTCGTTTGCGATTTTGTTCCATTTCAATTTGCCAGTATTTTTATCGAAGCATAGGACTTCGAAACGATAAAAATTTGCTGTAGGAACAGTTTTGGCTTCAAAATTTTCGTTTCGTTTTGGTTGCTCGTCTTTTTTTGCAATACGATCAGTCTTGATTGCAGTTGTTAAGAAAATGTCATCACCCCAAATGATGGGCGATGAACTTCCTTTTCCCGGTAGTTCAACCTTCCATTTGATATTGTTTTTTTCGCTCCACCTGATGGGTGGTGCTGCGTTTTTTGGTGCAATGCCATTTGATTGCGGGCCTCTCCAAGTAGGCCAATTTAATGCTTCGCCAAAAGAAAATCCAGCAATTGCTATTAACACAATTCCCGTAACAAAAAATCGAAACATTTTATCACCGTTCCATGAAACAAAATTGACTAAGGTATTGCACTGGCTTTTGGATTTAAACATTTCTTAAGCCTGTTTACGAGGTCGGAATCAGCGTGCAAGAAATATTCTATACTTTTTAAAAAGTCTCTCTATTGCTAACTCTGGAAATACCAACAGTTATATTATCAGCCAATCTGGCTTTCTCCGCTTCTCCCATAATAATGTATAAATCTTCACCTTGCTCCACTTCTGCAAAATAATTTAAGGGTTCTGATTTAAAATCATCAAACCGAGCTCTAGATTTGGATAATCTTTTAAAGACCAAAACTTAGTAACATCAAATGGGTTCAATCGATAGTTGTTTGCATCTAAATTTGGCATGATCTAGTCATAGACTTTCTAAGAAGCAAAATATCATTTTGGTTTTGTTATTGATAAATAAACTAAACTAAGAATTATTTAAGAAATTAAACAAAGATCATCATATTACCATAAAGTTATCCATATTTCTTTCCTTAATTATTTAGATATTCCTTGCTGTAATATTAAAAATTGATGAAAATAAAATTAAGAAAGTCACACCAAGGGCAGTATGTCAAAAATTTTAATTTCATTATTGTTTCTTTGTTTTTTTGTGTGCTATACAAAAGCAGACAAAGTTGAAGATGATTTTTTTGAACGATCAATCCGTCCTGTATTATCGGAACGATGTATTGGTTGTCATGGAACAGAAGTGCAAAAAGGTGGACTGCGCCTAGATTCTAGG
>Ga0255094_1000608_pt1 | contig 18138 bp, 20 predicted proteins | sample Colum_Law_RepB_8_2_FD_188434 | JGI IMG/M metagenome (GOLD analysis project Ga0255094, IMG submission 188434) | Freshwater microbial communities from Columbia River, Oregon, United States - Colum_Law_RepB_8d | ecosystem: Environmental > Aquatic > Freshwater > River | place: USA: Oregon...
CATGCACTGGCGCACCAGTTCGGCTTCCGGCGTCAGTTGCGGCGCGGTGAAGTCGTAGCCGTGCGCGAAGTCCTCATGCACGAGCAGCCGACAGAGCTTCACGCTCATGTATTCCTGCGTGAAGGGAAGATCTGCGAGATGGCCGATGATGTCGTAGCCTTCCTGAATCGTATTCGTGCCGGTGCGCGCCGGAAACGTGAGCTGGTAGGAGCCGGGCGTGGCGTTCGCGTAGGTGCGCGAGGTCCAAGGTGTGCCGAAGCGGGCGGGGACAAACTTGTTCGTGAAGATGCTGCGCGACGTGCCGTGGTAGTTCGTGCGGAAGATGAAAGCCCACGCGCCTGAGACATTGCTGACTGTGTTGCCCGCCGTCGCCAGCAGCCGCGTGGCAAAAGGATTGGACACCTGGCCCGGCGCGACGAAATCCACTGTCCAGCCGGCCCACGCGTGCGACATGTCGGTGATGTCGGTCTGGTCGTAGCCGTTGTCCACCCCCATGCTGAACAGCTCCATGATTTCGCGGGAGAAGTTCTCATTGGGCACACGCCCGCCGTCACCGCGGCTGCCCACGGTGTCGAGGTAGATGATCATCGCCGGGCTTTCGCAACTGATGGTGAGCAGATCCTTGAACGTGACGGCGGGGTTCATCAGCGCGTTCCGCCACCGGGTGATTTCGCGATACTCCAACTCGGTTGCGACGCGGCTGCGCATGTTGAAGTCGCCGTAGTAAAGCTGAAAGTAGTCGAGCGATTTGGTGTATTGGGTGACGAAGTGGTTTTCCAGAAACTGCGTGAGCACTTCCAGCAACTGCCGGTCCGCCCCCACCGCGCGCAGCGAGAACCACGCGCGCAGGTCGCCAATCATCGCGGAGCCGGGACCGGTGCCATTGGTCAGCAGGACGGGCGTGGTGGGCGGGGCGAACTTGCCCTCGAAGAACGCGATGTTCGTGTGCTGGTTCTGCACCGTCTCCGTGACGGTCTCTGGCGCAAGCTGCTCGGTGATGTAGAGGTCAATGGAGTTGGTCTTGAAACGATCCAGCAGCGCGGGCGTGGGTCCGTAGGCGAGGCGGTTGAGCACCGTGGCGGTGACGAGCGCGTTCGAATCGAGCGGCGTGGTGTCGAGGCGGAAGAAGCGCGCGACGCTGGTGTTTGTGCCCGTCCACGAATAGCCGGTGACAAGGCCGCTGGTGTCCTCGGTGAAAGGGACTCCCAGATCGCTCGTGCTGAAAATCTTGAAGCTCTGCGCGGCGGGATACGGCATCCAACGCAGCACCTGCTGGCTTCCGTTCAGCGTGAAGTTTGTGATGCCCGGCGGCGCGGGCGGAGCGACCTGCGCGAGGGCGGACGGGGGCGTCGCGAGGGAAACCAAGACCGCACCGAGGAGCAAGGCACTGCGGGCACTCATAGGTCTGCGTCAACTTCAGCAGTGGACGAGTTGAGAGTAGCAAGACGAGGGCCGCTCTCAATACGGGAGATTGCTGACGGTCGGGCTTGTGGTGATGGCCGGACCACTGCCAGACTTGCGCCATGTTCACCTGCTTGGTGTGCCGCAGTTTGTGCATCGAAGCAACGCAGCTCGAAGCCATCAAGCTGGCCCACCGGCATGGCTTCGACACGGTCGAGGCGCGGGCGGATGAACTGGAGCGTCTGTCCGACTGCGAGCTGGGGCACCTGCTGGATGAAATGCAGGGAAAGGCCCTGCGATTCGGGCTGGCGGGGCTGCCCATCGACATGCGCCGCGATGCGCCGCGCTTTGCCGACGGGATGCAGCGGCTGCCAAGCCTGGCCCAAGTTCTCCAACGCTGCGGAGTGACGCGGCTGGGCGTCTCGATTGTTCCGGCCCACGACGAATTGCCCTACGCGGACAACTTCCGTCTGCACGTCACCCGCATCAGCGCCGTGGCCCGCGTGCTGGCTGACCACGGCGTCCGGTTCGGTCTGGAGTATTGTGCCACGCCAACCCTGCGGCACGGCAAGGCGCACGAGTTCATCCACTCGCTGCCGCAATTGCGCGAACTCATCGCCGCAGTCGGAGCTCCCAATGTCGGCGTCGTCCTCGACTCCTGGCACTGGTGGATCAGCGGCAGCGCGGCGGCCGAACTGGCCACGCTGCGGGCGGAGGAGATCGTCAGCGTGGATTTGGACGATGCGCCCGTCGGCATTGCCCGGGAAGTGCTGGGCGACCGGCAACGCGAGCTGCCCGGAACCACGGGCGTCATCAACCTCGCTGAATTTGTCGGAGGTCTGCGCCGCGTGGGCTATGCGGGACCGGTGCGGGCTGAGCCGTTTGAGTTCAGCGGATGCCAGCAACCGCGCGAAGATGTCTGTGCGGCAGGCGCGGCAGCGTTGCGCGGTGTGCTGTGCTGACGTTGCCTCACTCCTTGTCCCACAGCGCGTTGGGATCCCCGTTCGGCAGGTTCAGGCCGATGGCGCTGTTCTTCATGCTCTCTGCATGTCCATCGACGTGGACGGTGTTACACCGGCCGTTGTGCCGGTTGATGGTGCGGGACGGCAGGCTGGCGTAAAACGCGTTGTTGCGCGTGCGAAAGCAGAGGGCATCCCAAGGATTGACACTGGTCTGATTCGTGGGCGTCCACAGATCAGGACTGGTGACAGTCGGATTTCCCACCCAGGAGTTGTCCGCAAAGGCGACCGTGGCGGATGGCTTGGCTACCATCTGCTCACGCACGATGGGCTGGCCCAGGTAAACTCCGATGTCCGGATAATTGATACCGATGCCGAAGGTGTTGGCATTGCCATTGATTGTGGGCACCCGCTGGGAAGCGCAGTTATAGCTGTTGGAGCCAAGTGAGTAGGCACTCAGGATGTCCGGCCAACTAGTCGCGCCATTGGCCGGGTCCGGAACCAGCGAGTTGGCCGGCGGAGCCCCCACTCGGGCAAGCTGCACGAAGCGGCTATCCTGATCATCCGTGTAAAGGCGAAACGCGATGCCGATCTGCCGCTGATTGCTCAGGCAGGAGGTCGCCTTGGCCTTCTCCTTCGCCTTGGAAAGCGCCGGCAACAACATCCCGGCGAGAATCGCAATAATCGCGATCACCACCAGCAATTCAATGAGCGTGAAGGCAACCGTGCTTGTTTTCCGGCTTTGAAACGTGTTCATAGCGGCAATCGGTGGTTACTCGCCCAAGATAGTCGGCCGCCACAGTCGGTCAAACGCCATCTTGTAAATCTCCTGTAAAGCAAGGCCACCCCTGCCCTACTCTACCGCCATGTTGCTGCCTGCTGACTACCACATGCACACGCCGCTCTGCCGTCACGCGGTCGGCGAGCCGGTGGAATATGCCGCGCGCGCGGTGGCGGCGGGACTTTCAGAAATCGGCTTCAGCGACCACTCGCCGATGCGGCGCGACGACTTCGACAACTGGCGCATGTTCGCCAGCCAGCTCGACGAATACGTGGAGAAAGTCCGCCGCGCCCAGCGCGAGTTCCCGCAGCTCACCATCAAGCTCGCGCTGGAAGTGGACTACCTGCCCGGCCACGAGGAATGGATTCGCGAACTGGCGGCGCGGCATCCGTGGGATTACTTCATCGGCTCCGTCCACTATGTCTCCGATGCCTGGGATGTGGACAACCCCGAGAAGCTCTCACGCTGGAAGGAGCGCGACGCCTTCGAGGTGTGGTCGGTTTATTTCGACCGGCTGACGATGGCGGCGGCGAGCGGACTCTTCCAAATCATCGGACACGCGGACCTGCCGAAGAAGTTCAAGTATTACCCCAATCGCGACTGCACCCGGCTCTTCCAGCGCTTCTTGAGCACGGCGAAGGCCAGTGGAGCGGCCATCGAGCTGAACACCGCCGGTCTTCGCAAAGACTGCCGCGAGATTTACCCCAGCCGGCACTTCCTCCAAGTCGCCTACCAAACCGGCGTTCCCATCACCTTTGGGTCGGATGCCCACGCACCGGGCGAAGTGGGCGCGGACTGGGACAAGGCGCTGCACCTTGCGACCGCAGTGGGCTACACCCATTGGTGTCGCTTCACGCAGCGCCGGTGCGAGGTCGTCCGATTGGCATAGGCTGCGCTGGCGCGGGATGACTTGCCGTGCTCGCAGTGCTTGCTGGCCAATTCGGCATTGAATCCCCTGCCCCGTTCTTCCAACCTTCACCGGTTCCAAACTGAACCGCTTGCCCTCAACCCAACCCTGCCATGAACTCCATCCAACCCCTGCTCGACAGTCCGTTGTTTGATTTGCTGGTGCAATCCGGCAAAGCCTCCACCACCCAAAAAGCCGCCGCCGCCGGCCTCAGCATCGCCGTCCTGCTCGGGGCGGTGCTCTTCGCCATGGTGGTCCACCTCTTTATGAGCTTCTGCCTCAAGCGCGTTTGCGAGAAGGCGGGAACCACTCCGGGCATCCTGATTTGGATTCCCATCGCCAACCTCGTGCCGCTGCTGGAGACCGCGAAGCTGCCCGTCTGGCTCATCGTCCTATTCTTCATCCCCTTCGTGAACATCGCCGCGATCATCCTCCTGTTTTGGAAGCTCTGCGAAGCGCGGGGCAAGGCCGGTCCGCTCGGACTGTTGATGCTCATTCCCGGAGTGAACCTCGGCCTTATCCTCTACCTCGCCTTTGCAGATTGACGGTTCACACCCACAGCGCGAGCCCACTTCATCCAGTCCTGTTCCGCCATGCCCCTGCCGCTTACGCTCCTGAACTGGTTCGCGCCCGACCTGCTCGCGCGGTGGAACTGGCCCCCCGGGACGCCGGAGGTCGCCGTCAGCAGCATCAGCCTGATGGCGGCCTTGCTGCTCGCCGCGCTTGCACTGGCCGCCATCTGCGCCCTGCTCACCACCCTGCTCGCGTATCACCTCCTTTACTGCTACTGCCTCAAGCGCATCTGCGAGAAGGCCGGGCATCCGCCGGGGATTCTGGTGTGGTTCCCCATCCTGAATCACTTCCCCCAGCTCGCCGCCGCGAAGCTCCCCGCCTGGATGTTCCTCCTCTACCTCGTGCCCTTGGTGAGCCTAGGCATTGCCATCTTCAACTGGGTGAAGCTCTGCGAAGTCCGCGGCCAACCCGGTGCGCTGGGCATTCTTTACCTGGTCCCGTTTGGCCGCATCGGGCTCGCCGCCTTTCTCGCCTTCACCGACTGAGCCATTCCCTTGACCATGCCCTCCGCCTCCGTCCCTGACACCTTTGAAGCCGGGGCCTTCCACCCCGACCACGGCACCCGCCGCATTTCCGGCACGCTGCACATTGCGCCCGATGGCGTCCGCTTTGAAACGGACGGCAGCATGTTCCAGCTCCCGTTGGAAGACCTGGACGTCAACCTCGGCGGGGCCAGCGACCGCCTCGTCTTCTTCGCCCATCCACGGTTTCAAAACGTTTCCATCTTCACCTCGGATCAGGCCGTCCTGAACCACCCCGCCTTCGCCAGCAATCGCACCCTGGCCCGTGCGCGCGACCGCATCCGCCGGCGCAAGCTGGTCTCGCGCTGCATCACGCTGGGCATCCTCACCCTGTTCCTCGCGGCCATCGCGGGCGTGTGGCTGGCGAAAGACCCGATGGTCCAGGCCGTGGCCAGCAAGGTGCCCGCCGAGTGGGAGCAAAAGCTCGGCGACACCGCCTTCGCCCAAATCACCCTCAGCCACAAGCTCGTCACCGACGACGCTGTGAAGAAGCAGCTCGCGCAGCTTGCCGCCCCGCTCCTGGCCGTCGTGCCGCAGGACCGCTACACGTTCAAGCTCCACATCATCGAGGACGCCTCGCTCAATGCCTTCGCCCTGCCCGGCGGCAACGTCGCCCTGCACACCGGCCTCATCCTCAAGGCGGAATCGCCCGAGGAAGTGCTCGGCGTCCTCGCGCACGAGCTGTCCCATGTGACCGAGCAGCACGGCATGAGAGGCATCGTGCAGGGCCTTGGCCTCTACGCCACCGTCTCACTCCTCTTCGGCGATGTCTCCGGCCTCGCGGCCATCCTCGTGAACAACGCCCCCTTCCTCCTCTCCCAGAAGTTCTCCCGCGACCACGAGCGCGAGGCGGACGAGCGGGGCTTCCGCTACCTGGAGGCCGCGAAGCTCAACCCGCGCGGCATGATCACCTTCTTCGAGAAGATGCGGCGCGAGGAGGAGAAGCTCCGCGAGAAGATTCCCGGCGGCGAGGCGCTGGACGCGCTGGACTTCCTCAGCACCCATCCCGCCACCACCGAACGCACCGAACGGCTGGAAAAGCTGCTGGCCAAATCCCCGCGCAAAGACGGCTTCACCGTCGTGGACCTGAACTTCAAGGAATTTCAGTCAGCCCTCCGCGCGAAGCTCTCCCAGCCGGAGAAGGCGAAGAAGGTGGAGAAACCCGACGCGAAGAAGGACAAGTAGGTCAGTGCTTCCTGCCTGACTTCTGTTGTTCAAGGAGCCGCTCAAGCGGATTCATTCAGTGAGAGGGACAGGCGGGACGCGCTGTCCTACGTGCGGCAGGCGCTTCTGACCCGCTTCTCCACTGGAGCGGACCCGGAATGAGCGCAGGCAGAACGGCTACGAGGACGCAGGCGTTGCGGTCACTTCTTCCCACGCTGGCCGAGCTGCCAGACGAGCGCCCGGCCTTCGCCCTTTATCCCGAACTCCGAAATGGAATGGCCACGAAAGGGCGCAAAGAGCGCAGAGCCAGACTTTTGACACCCAACGGATCGGGTGAAAATTCTCCCACCGCCAGCCCATCGCGGCCCGGCCCCTTTGTGTTCTATGCGCCCTTTCGCGGCTGAACTTCGGAGTGCGGGTTTATGCGGACCAGTCTAATTGCGGACGGGAACTAAAAGGCCCGCAGGGTGTCCAGCACGGCGCGGATGCGCGGCACTTCGTGGGTGCGGAAGAGATCGGTCTTGCCCAGCGCCGCCAGCACGGCAAAGAACGGCTCCGCACACCGCACTTCCTCGCCAAAATACTCGAACGCGTGCGGCAGGGCGTGACAGGTGGGGAAGCCCAGCTTGCGCAGGCGGAAGGTGTTCAGAAACGTCGTCATCTGATGCCGCACCCGCACCGCGCTGTCCTGCAGGTTCCGGTAGTAGAAGCCCAGGCCCGGATCGATGAAGAGCTTTTCCACGCCGCATCGCGTGGCCGTCTCCACCTCGCGCGCGAAGAACTCATACATGGCCGGCACCGGGTCGGCGTTGAGGTCGAAGTCACCGACCTGACGAACGTTGCCCCCCTGCACGTAACAGATGATGACGGCGGCGCCGTGCGCCGCGACCATGCGATACATGGCCTCGCTGCGTTCCGTGCCGGTGAGGTTCAGAATGTTCGCGCCCGCCGCCAGACAGGCCTGCGTGACCTCCGGATGATACGTCTCGACGGAGACGAGCACGCCCGCCGCGCGCAGGCCGCGAATCACCGGGAGCAGGCGGTCTTGCTGGGACTTCACGCCCACCAGTTCCGTGCCCGCCAGGGTGGACTCCGCCCCGACGTCCACGATGGCCGCGCCCTGGGCATGCAGCACCCGGCCCCGTGCGATCGCCGCGTCGGCGGACAGGCTCACGCTCTCGCGATACCACGAACCGGGGGACAAATTGATCACGCCCATGATGGCGGGCGCGGAGTTGAACTTGAAGTCCTGTCCACCCAGGGCGAACTCCCGCACCGGCCCAGAAGCGCTGGCACGATGGCTGGCGAGCAAATCAGCGAGGGCTTCCAAAGTGAGCATGCGGAGGAATTCTGGCGGGTTGGCGCGGCGGCGGCAACCGCCAACCGTGGCTGCAATGGCCGAAAGGAATGGTGCGCTCGGCGGGAGTCGAACCCACGACCGTCTGCTTAGAAGGCAGATGCTCTATCCAACTGAGCTACGAGCGCGACCACGGACCAGTTTCAAGTGGCTGCCGCATCATGGACCAGCAGCTCACAGGCTTGCCACCCTGATTTTACCAGCGCCGACCCAGCCAGGGGGCATTCCACGAAAAGGCCTTGAAACACTTGGTGGATGAACCTCGTCAACCGGGTGATGACAACGGTGAAGGGCGGGCTTGAATCGTGGCGTGGCAACATCCGTCTGCCCCTGTCCGTGAAACCTGCATTGCTCCTTTCCTTCGCGCTGTGTCTTTCCAGCCTCCTGTTTGCCCCGGCCACCGCCCGTGCGGCCGAGCCAGCCCGGCCTTTCGGCGGAAATGTCCAGTGGCGCGGCAGCCTCAACAACTCGCGCATCCAGTTCGAGCAAGGCAAGAAGGGCCGGGTGGCTTTCATTGGCGGCTCCATCACTGAGATGAACGGGTATCGGCCGATGGTGTGCGAGGCTTTGAAGAAGCGCTTTCCGAAGACGGAGTTCACGTTCGTCGATGCCGGGATTTCCTCCACCTGTTCAACCACCGGGGCTTTTCGCCTCGAACAGGATGTGCTGGCCGGCGGCCCGGTGGACTTGTTCTTCATTGAGTTCGCGGTCAATGACGATCAGGACGCCCACCACGCCCGCGCCGAGTGCATGCGCGGACTCGAAGGCATCATCCGGCACGCGCGCCAGAGCAATCCGAACATGGACATCGTGGTCACCTACTTCGTGAACGAGGGGATGCTCAAGACGCTTCAGTCCGGCGGAACCCCGCTGACCATTGAGGCGCACGAGGCCGTCGCGCGTCATTACGCGGTGTCCACCATCAACCTCGCGAAGGAAGTGGCCGAGCAGATCACCGCCGGCACGATGACGTGGAAACAATACGGCGGCGTGCATCCCGCGCCCTTTGGCAACGCCATCCCCACCCGCATGATTGAGGAGCTGTTTGACCGCGCCTGGAAGGGCGCAGTCGGCCAAGCCGACAAGCCAGCCCCTCACCCGCTGCCCTCGCCGCTGGACCCGCTCAACTACAGTGCCGGTCGGTTCATCGCCCCCGGCCTCGCGCAGATCAAAAGCGGGTGGACCCTCGGGGTGCCGGACTGGCCGACGCTGGCGGGCAGCAAGCGACCGCGCTTCACCAGCCTGCCCATGCTCTCAGCAACCACCGCTGGGGCGGAGGCATCGCTCACTTTTGAGGGCACGGCTGTCGGCGCGTATGTCGTCGCCGGACCGGACGCGGGCATCGTGGAAGCCAGCATTGATGGCGGACCGTTTCGGCAGGTTGATCTCTTTCACGCCTACAGCAAGGGGCTGCATTATCCGCGCACCGTGCTGCTGGCTGCCGAGCTGAAGCCCGGCAGGCACACCTTGACCCTGCGCATGGCCAAAGAGACCAAGAGCGCCGGAAACGCGATGCGGATCATCCAGTTCGTCGCGAACTGACGCGGCAGCTCACGCCAGACGCGCCTTCACCCAGGCCACCACCGTCTCGACCATCGGCGCGGTGTAATCACCGGCGAAGACATGGTTCGAGCCTTGCAACGCGACGAATTTCACATCGTTGCCCGCGCGGATGAGAATGTCCTTCGAATCCTGGATGGGCACCACGTCGTCCTCCGTGCCGTGGATCAGCAGCCACGGGACTTTGATCTTCGGCGCGGCGTCGAGCACCGTGCCAATCTGGGTGAGATCGTCCATGTAGGCCTGGGAGAGCGGGCACTTCTCGTCGTCCCACATGAAACCCGCGCCGGGCTTCACCATGCCGAACTCCCGTTGGGCAAAAGCCGCCGTGCGCACCATGCCCGCGAGCGACACAAGGCAACGGATGCGCGCATCCTGGCTCGTGCGCAACACCCCCACCGCCCCGCCCATGCTGTGGCCGACGTAGCAGATGTTCCAGCCCGCGTAGGCATCCAGCACGGAGCCAAGGTCGGCAACTTCCTTCGAGATGGTGGCGTCGGTGAACTGGCCGCCGGACGCGCCATTGCCGCTGAACGAGAGGCGCAGCGCATTGAGGCCGGCGGCAGCGAGGGCGTTGGCCAGCGTCACGAGGAAAGGCCGGTCCTTGTTGCCGGTCACGCCGTGGCCGAGGATGACGAGGTTCTTCGAGTTGGCATCGCCCTGATGGAAGGTGTAGTCAATGCGCTCGCCGTGAGAATTTTTGATTTCGCCAAACATGGTGGGAGGATTTCTAGCCGCGCCCGGTCCCGTCCGCAAACGGAAACCGGGGCGAGGCAACCAAGCGGTGGTGTCAAAAGCTGCAAATTACCGTTTGCATACCCCCGGGCTTGTGTTAAAACCCCGCTCCCGTCGGCGGCCCGACGGAAGAACAACAACCATTTTTAGCGGCCTATGTCACAGCATCGCAGCCTTCGCGCCACCAGCACCCTCGGTGCAAAACGCAACGTCCTCAAGCGCTACGAGCGCGTCGCCCTCCTGAGCGCCAAGGGCCAGTGGAAGACCGGCGACCGCGTGACCGGCCTGCGCAAGACCAAGCCGCCAGTCTAAACCCGGCCTCCGCTGGCAGCCGGCCGTGCCCGGCCCACTTTGCCAACGTCCACAGCCGCCCGCGTTTCAGGCGCAGCGGCTTTTGTTTTTCCCGTGAGCCTCCGCCTCCAAAAATTTCTGGCCGACGCTGGCGTGGCTTCCCGCCGCGCCGCTGAACGCTTGATCATTGAAGGCCGCGTGGAGGTCAATAGCCAGCCAGTCCGCGTGCTCGGCACCAAGGTGGACCCGGAGCGGGATGCCGTGCGCGTGGAAGGCAAGCTAGTCAAGCCCCTGCGCAAGCTCTACATCGCGCTGCACAAACCCCGTGGCTATCTCTCCACGCGAAGCGACGAACTGGGACGCCAACCGCTCGCGGATCTCCTGCCCAAGGAATGGGCGCACTTGCACCCCGTGGGCCGGCTCGACCGCGACAGCGAAGGCCTCATCTTCATGACCAACGACGGGGACTTCACCCTGAAGCTGACTCATCCCCGCTTCGGCGTGCGCAAGCAATACCGCGCCATCGTCGAAGGCCGGGTGCAGCCGCAGATGCTGCGCAAGTTCACGGAGGGCATCGAGCACGAAGGGGAAACCCTGCGGGCCGAGCGGGCCCGGCTCGTGGACGCCAACAATTCCCACAGCATCGTCGAACTCGAGCTCGCGGAAGGCAAGAACCGGGAAGTGCGCCGGCTGTTTGAAACGCAGAATCTCATCGTCGCCCGCCTGCAACGCACCCAAATCGGCCCCATCCGGTTGGCTGAGCTGCCCGAGGGCCGCTATCGCGCGCTCAGCCCTGCGGAAGTGAAATCACTGATGGAGGCGACGGCCGCACCAGTGGTCCGCAAGGACTGACACAGCCTCTGGCACACCGGTTGGGCTGGGGGCTAAAAGGATTACCCGGGCCGCGCGCAAGTTTCGCCCCGAGGATGGGGACCAAGACACAGCAAGTGAACCGAGCTCAGCGGGGTGTTTTCAAAAGCCCACGTTCACCCAGCCACGCCAAGGAACGCTTCTGCCAAGCATCCCATTCCTCGCCCTTGTAGCCGTTGTAACCATGGTTGCCCTTGGGAAACTCCTGGAACTCCGCCGGAACGCCCTTGGCCTTGAGTGCGTCGTAGAACATCTGGCTGTGGGCCACGGGCACGACCGCATCGGTCCGGGCGTGGGTCAGGAACGCGGGCGGCGTCTTGTCGGTCACCTGCTTTTCGTTGGAGAACAGCTCCATGAGTTCGGGTGTTGGAGCTGGTCCGAGCAGGTTCCTGCGGGAGCCACCGTGGGTCTTCTCGCCCATGGTGATCACGGGATAGACAAGCACCATGAAATCCGGCCGGCTGCTCTGCCGCTCCACCGGATCTGCGGACTGCTGGTTGCCGGCGTCGAAGTGCGTTCCGGCCGTTGAGGCGAGATGTCCGCCAGCCGAGAACCCAATGATTCCAATCCGGCGCGCATCCAGCTTCCATTCTGCGGCACGCGACCGCACCAGGCGGATGGCCCGCTGCGCGTCCAGCATGGGGCGATGGTAGTTGCCGGCCGGCAGCCGATATTCCAGCACCACGCCAGCGATCCCGTGCGCGTTCAGCCACCGGGCAATCCCGTGGCCTTCCCCCTCCACCACGCGGCCACCGTAGCCGCCACCAGGGCAGATGACCATGGCCGCGCCCGTGGCCAGACCGGGCTCAGGCAAATGCACGGTGATGGGCACCTTGACCTTCTCTGATTTCCCATCTCCCAGTGGAGCCTCGTCCGGCCAGAGGGCCAGACGCAGCGGCTCACCCGCCACAACTGTCACCGTCCAACAAGTGAACACCGCGAACAAAGCCACCGCCGACAGACGGGAATTGAGAATGCATTGCATGGCGGCACCGTAACGGAGTTTGTCGCGCCTGCGAAGCAGCTTGTTCAGGGCGTGACTTGCCAGATTGCCAGACTCTGGGCTGGTGAACGGCCTCGTGACATCGGGGCGGGGAATGGAATACGTTGCGCCGCAACAGAACCGACCCCTCATGACCAACGCCATGCTTTCCCTGCGCAACACTCTCGTCCTCGCGCTCACCGTTGTCTCCGCCTCCGCGTTCGGTGCGGACCAGAAGCCAGCCGAGCAGAAGAAGCAGGACCGCCCCCAGCCACCGACCCGTCCGTTTGATGCGCCCGGGGCACCGAAGTTCACCCGGCTGGATGGCCGGCCCGGGGCAAATCCGCCCGTTGACGCTAACGGTGATTTCGTGGTCGGTCCCGAGTATGTGGCGGCTCCTGAAACGAAGGTCATTGCCGGCGTGCCACAGGGGAAGGTGCAGCAGTTCAGCATGAACTCGAAGGACTGCCAGCGGTTCAACCCGGGGATTGCCCGGAAGGTCTTTGGCACGGTTGATCCCAAAAATCCCAAGACCCTGATCGTGGAGACCCATCCCATCGACTACCAGCGCACGGTCACTGTTTACATCCCGGCCCAGTATGTGCCGGGCACGGCCGCGCCCTTCATCGTCACGCACGATGGCCCGGGCATGGGCAAGCCGGACATGAACTTCGCAAACATCCTCAACAACCTCATCGCCCAGCGCCGCGTGCCGGCCATGATCGCCATCATGATTTCGAGCGGTGGCGGCGATGCTCAGGGGCACGAGCGCGGACGCGAATACGACACGATGTCCGGCTTGTATGCCGAGTTCATCGAGCACGAAGTGCTGCCGCTGGTGGAGAAGAACTACAACGTCAAGCTGACCAAGGATCCCGAAGGCCGCGCGACAATGGGCAACAGCTCCGGTGGTTCGGCCGCGCTCATCATGGCGTGGTATCACCCCGAGTGGTATCACCGCGTGCTCACGTTCTCCGGCACGTTTGTGAACCAGCAGTGGCCCTTCAATCCCGAGACGCCCGATGGAGCCTGGGGTTTCCACAGCAAGCTCATCCCGGAGAGCCCCAAGAAACCCCTCCGCATCTGGATGGCGGTAGGCGACCGCGATCTTCTCAACCCCAACGTCATGCGCGATGGCATGCACGACTGGGTGGAGGCGAACAACCGGATGGCCGCGGTCCTGAAGGCCAAGGGCTATCACTACCAATATCTCTACTGCCTCAATGCCGGCCACGGGATCGGCAACGCGAGACCGCAAATCCTACCGCAGGCATTGGAGTGGCTTTGGAAGGGCTATCCCATCAGCAAGACCCCGTGACCTGAGGGAACGCTTGTCCGGTTCCCAGCAGGCTGGTGGCGTTCATCCCATAAAACAGCTCCCACGGCTCATCGTTCTGCTGCGCGACGGCGTCGCGAACGCATAGTTGAAGTCCGAGCAGATTTTCCATGTCCCCGATTGCATCCGGTGCGGGGAGGGGCATCCCATTTTGGGGACCTGAATTGAGAACGCGGCGGATTCCATCAAGGCTTCAAATGCTTTGCAAACCACTGGATCGAGTCGTCCAACATGCGCGGAGTGAAGCGGTGAGGCACGTCCGGTTCCAAGTTCACAACCAGCCGTTCGGCCACTTCCGCGTAAAGGGGCTTGAGGGCGGTCACGAATCGCGTTCCCCCATCCGGCGGGACCTGCTTGTCCGCCGCCCCGCTCTGAAAGGCGATGGCTGGACGGTGGGCGTAGAGTTGCAGGTGGGTGAGCGGATTGCGCCGGTCGTAATCGGCCTGCGCGGCGGTGTCCGGCTCGCCTGGCGGTTCGAAGGAGCCGGGGCGCAGCCAGTCCGGCGTGGCGATGCACGCGGACACAACGCTAATCCGCCGGTCCACCCCGGCCGCCGCCACCGCGATGTCCCCGCCCATGGAGATGCCACCCATCCCCAACTCGGGGCGCACTCCGAGGGTTTTAATCGCCCAGTCAATGACTTTGGGCGTCTCCTCCGCCGTGCGGGCCAGAATGGGCCAGAAGTGACGGCGGATGTTGCCGCGCACCCGCTTGACCAGCTCCTCCCTTGATTCGATGCGCCGTTCGCCGTGCTGGTGGGGATCAAAGCTCAACGCCACGAAGCCCTGCTTGGCGAACTCGCGCAGATGCGCTTCCACCGATTCCTTTTGGCCGCTGAAGCCAGTCAGCCAGATCACCAGCGGCCGCGCCTTGGTCTCCTTCGGGGCAATGACCAGAATGGGTATTCCCTCCACGCTGGCGCGGAGAGTCTGCAATTCTTGGTCCTTCCCTTGGGCGATGGCTGAAGTCGAAGTGAAACTCAATACCAGCACAGCCAGTGTTCCCAGCCAGTTGCGCCACCAGTAGAAAGCGGTGCATCGGGACATTGGCGAGCCTGCTCGTGGTTCAGTGTGCATGGCGGCAGGAGAGCAGAACCGGTGGCAGGTGGCAACGGATTGCCGGGAAGAAAAACCACGGCCCGCCAAGCCCCCGACTTTAGCCCCTGAACCCATGCCGGCGGTCGTTTCCTAGACGATGACGTGCCCCGGTCGAACCTGACACTCAAGCTCTCTGGTCAATGCCGATGTCCGCGATGTCCACCACGAGGACAGCGGCCTGGTAAGCCGCCAGCGAGAGGGCGATGCACAGGAGCCCGCCACCACTAATCCCAACTCCGTAAGCAATTGGCATGAGGTTGCTGACGCCGCTGTCCTTGATGGCGGCAAAGGTGAGGTAGCCGCCGACGAGCGCAGCCAACCCGCCCATCGCACAGCCCACAGTCTGCATCGTTTTCAATATCGAGCGGAGCGCCGGGTAGCTGCTTTCAGCACGGATGCGAGCGAGGAACGTGCTGCGCGGCTCCCGCTTCGACTGCGGCGATGCAGGGGGCCGCGCAGGCGCCGAATCGGGATTAGCTGGCAGGGGGGAAGCGGAGGCAGCGGACTTGGTGACAGGAAGATTGCGGCTAGCAGTCGGCGTGGGGGAAGTTGATGCAAGTGCGGGTTCCACATGGGCGGGCAATACCGGTGCGATCGCCATGGGTGCTGGGAATTCGGGAGCGGAGGACGCGACCGCGGGGGTTGCCGGCGTGGAAGGTGGGGATGGGGTCTGCGCAGAGCGTGGAGGCGTCGATGTTGCAGGCGTGATCAATTCAATTGCCGATGGCTCAGGCGCGAGCAAGACAGGTGCGGCGGGATCGGGCGCACGTGATATGGGGGTGAAGGCAACCGGGGCAGGCGGTTCGGGCGCAGGCGGAGTGACTGTAGGCGGAGCGGGCTCAATGGCTTCAGGCGAAGGGGCGACCGTTTCGAGAGGCGTGTCCGAACTGCTTTCGTCTGCGACCGCAAGCGGTGTTGGCTTTTGCGGCGCGGATGCGCTGATCAAGGCCAGCTTGAAGACGGAAGAACACAGGGGACAATGGGCGGTCAACCCGATTTCGGACTCGTCGCACGTCATCGTGCCTTGGCAATGGGGGCATTTGATGCTGGTGGCGCTCATAGCGTAATCAACCGGCTGGACAGTCAGCAAACCCCCTGCCATGCGCAAGCATCCTAGCCGCTGAAAATCACCCGACCTTGCCCGGAAGCGGCTTGAGGACGTTATGTGGCGCGCCTCTGGCATCTTGCCGCGACCGGAAAACTCGTTCACAAATGGCCGAGAAATCGAAATGACAGGGGATCATCGAGATAAGACCGGTCAAACATCCCCCCCGGTGCCAACCGAAGCCACCAGTTTGGGTTCGCCCTGCCCTTGCGCACCCGGTCTCCAGCGGTTTTACTGACAGCAGCCATGAGCGACCCCGCCAATCCCAATCCTGAACTGGACAACCTCAAGGCCCAGGTGCAGGCGTTGCGCGACAGCGAGCGCCGGCTGATGGACACGGTGAAGGTGTCCGCCGGCCTGATGCTGGGACTCTCCGCCGTGCTCGTCGTCTTCTCCTGGTTCGCCAGCCACAAGAACTACGAGCATGACAAACAGACCATGCAGAAGGCGCTGGAGGCCGTCGTGGAGCAGCGGCTGGGAGCCGCCCAGCGCGAGCTGGCGGCCGGACAAAATGCCCGTTTCGCCGGGCAGGATCAGGCGGTGGAACGCAAGCTGGCCGAGCTCAGCCAGACGGTTCGCACGCAACTGGCAGGCCTCACCAACAGCTTCACCAACGCACAAGTGCCGGGCGAGGACGTCAACCGCAAGATCCAGTTGATGGCGGAGCTGATTGAGCGGCGCAGCGCCCATCCCTTCGGGCTGCTGTATTTCGACTACGCCATCCGCGCCGCCAACGCCAAAAACTTCCCGGCGGCGACCGAATACTTCCTGGCGGCTGGCGTGGCGTTCCTCCGCTCCAACGATGAATTGAACCTCAACACCAGCATCGCCCGCCTCAACCAGCTTGGGCTGCCCAACCTCCGGGTGGATGATTTTGCGACCCGGCCAGCCTTGGAGGAGAAATTCACCCAGCTCAACGACGCGCTGGACAAGGCCAATCTCAACGGGAAATACACCGTCGCCCTCGGGGACCTCCGTCGCGAATACGCCGAGGCCCGGAAGCGCACCAAGGCGAGGTAAGCCCCTCAGGCGGCGAGCTGCCGACGCTGCCCGGCCATGAGGCTGGCTAGGGTGTTCCCCAAGTAGTCCCGCATGGCGGTGCGCGGCACGATGGCGTCAACCAGCCCGCGATCCATCAGGAACTCGGCGGTTTGGAAGCCAGGTGGCAGCTCCGCTTGGGTTGTGTCCTTGATCACCCGCGGCCCGGCAAAGCCGATCATGGCCCCCGGCTCGGCAATGATGAGGTCGCCCAAGCTCGCGTAACTGGCCATAACCCCGGCGGTCGTGGGATGCGTCAGCACGCTGATGTAAGGCAGGCGGTTGCGGGCATGATAAGCAAGTGCCGCGCTGGTCTTGGCCATCTGCATGAGGCTGAACATGCCTTCATACATGCGGGCGCCGCCGCTGGTGGAAATGATGACCACGGGCAGCCCTCGCGTGGTGCCGGCTTCAATCAGACGGGTGAGTTTTTCACCCACGACGGACCCCATGGAACCGCCCAGGAAGCTGAAATCCATCACGCCCAAGGCGAGCCGCTCGGACCCGATGGTGCCAATGCCAGTGATCACCGCATCCTTGAGTCCGGTGTTCTTCTGGTGGGCGGCCAGCTTGGAAGTATAGGTGGCCACGCCGGTGAACTTGAGGATGTCCACGCTGGTCATGCCCGCGTCCATCTCCTCAAAGGAACAGGTCTCCACGAGGGAGTTGATGCGCTCGCGGGAGCCGATGCCGAAATGGTGCCCGCACTTGGAGCAAACCTTCAGGTTGGCATCCAGCTCCTTGTCATAGAGCAGCGTGGCGCATTTCGGGCACTTGGTCCAAACCCCTTCCGGGATGTCGCGCTTGCGGGACTTGCCGGGGGCAAGCTTCGGCTTCTTGAGGAAGGAGGTCTCGGTGGGATGCTCGGGCGGGGTGACGGCGGCAGGCACCGCTTCCACATCCTGCAGTTTACGGGTCAAAGAGTTGCTGGCCATAGGCTTACACCCACGCAAGCGCGGGCGTATAGAACTGTTCCCATACTGGGCATTCCATCCCGGGGTTCAAAGGAAATTTTGGGCACTCGGCGCGGCCCTACGCGAGGGCGGCCAAGGCGGCCTTGGTGTCAGTTGGCCGGCCGCATTCATTGAGCACTTGGCAGAACGCGGTGAGAAACAGGCGGAGATTCTCCCGTGACGAAGTCTCGCCCATGAGGCCAACCCGCCAGATCTTCCCCTTCAACGGTCCCAAGCCGGCCCCCACCTCAATGTTGAAATCGTTGAGCAGGCGCTTCCGCACCTCCAATTCCTCCACGCCCGCCGGCACGCGGATCGGATTGAGCTGCCAGAGCTGATGCCCCTCCTGATTGGCAAGTTCCAGTCCGATGGCTGCGAGCGCGGACTTGAGGGCCAGGTGGTTTTGCTGGTGCCGTTTCCAGCGGTTCTCCAGCCCTTCCGCCAGCACGAGACGAAGCGCCGCGTGCAGCCCGTAGTTCATCGTGATGGGAGCCGTGTGGTGATAGAC
>Ga0255094_1000609_pt1 | contig 18137 bp, 12 predicted proteins | sample Colum_Law_RepB_8_2_FD_188434 | JGI IMG/M metagenome (GOLD analysis project Ga0255094, IMG submission 188434) | Freshwater microbial communities from Columbia River, Oregon, United States - Colum_Law_RepB_8d | ecosystem: Environmental > Aquatic > Freshwater > River | place: USA: Oregon...
ACATGGCAACGGTGCGGCTGCGGCTGAAGCGGAATGGCAGAGTCATTGATGAAAGAGTGGTGACGTGGTGGGAATGACGGGGCGGAGTCTAGCAGCTTTGCAAGGCTTGAAAACTAGAAAGCACTTGGTGCCGCATGCGGGGTGGAGTGGAGTGCATGTGCAGCCGGCTTACCCGAGTTGAGCCTCCGGGGCGCTTTGCTGTGGCACGGCGGGCGGCGGGCTGGCGGGCAGGCTGACGCGGATGGTGGTGCCCTTGGAAGGTTCGCTGTTGATGACCAGCTTGCCACCGTGCAGCTCGATCAGGCGGCGGACGATGGGCAGGCCCAGGCCGGTGCCGGACTGGACCATCCGGGGCGTTTCCGATTGCAGGATTTGGGTGGTTCTTTCAGCAGGAATGCCGGGACCCTGATCCGCGACGGTCAGAAGGAAGTTATGGCCATCATCCAGGCACTGGACGTTGACCGGGGTGTGCAGGGGTGAGAATTGAAAGGCGTTGGCGACCAGCTCCGCGACCAGCTTGGCCAAGTGCGGCTCGGCCATGGCCACGGTGCATGGGGCGAGTTTGAGCTTCAGGTCCGAGCTCCGGCCGGCAGCATCGGCCTGCAGGCGGGCTTGCAAGCCGACGGCGCTTTCCGCCCCGGTGAAGTGCGCTTGACGGAGGGCTTTCAACTGCTCCGGATCCGTGCCGAAGAGCGCGAGCTGCGCGTGCAGAAACAGGTTCACCGTGAGCCGCTCGACCTGCCGCGCGGCCGCATGGATGGATTCGGCGAGGTGGGCTGTCTCGGGGGCACTGCGGGCCGGGGTGGTGCTGGCCAGCATGCGGGAGGTTTGCAGGATTTGGTCCAACTGGGTTTGCAGCCCGGCTGGCAGCCCAACATGGATGTCCTTCCCCAGCGCCGAGAGTTTCCGGTCCATTTCCTTCAGCATGGCCTGGCGACGGTGGACCCGCTGGTTCAGGATGGCGATGAGTTCGTCCATCTTGAACGGCTTGGCGATGTAGTCATCCGCGCCCAAAGTCATGCCCTTGCGCATGCCTTGGAGGTCGGCGGCCCCGGTCATCAACACCAGCGGGATGTCCGCCGTGGCGGAGTGCTGGCGGAGCACCGCCGTCATGGCGTAGCCGTCCACCTGGCTCATGACAATGTCACTGACGATGACGTCGGGGAGGTGCGCACGGGCCATCTTCACGCCGGAGAGGCCGTCCGCCGCCTCAAGGACTTCATGACCCCGGAGTGTGAGCAGATGCACCACCGATTGTCGGAAAGTCTCCGAGTCATCTACGATCAAGATCTTCATGCATGCGCAAACTCTGCCACGGCTGCCGACGTGTCCGGGCGGCCAAGCCCGGTGGGAACAGCGCGCCCAATATCAGGGGAGCGCTGTCAAAGCTCAAGGCGGGCTTCTCAGCCCGTGAGGCGGCACCGCGGACTCGCCAGCGAAAGGACAGGCTTGGTAGGCTACCGCCCATGAGTTCCGCTGGCGAGTCCGAGCTGGTCGCACGTTGCCGTCGTGGCGACGCGCGCGCATGGGACGAGCTGTTCGACCAGCATTACGCGGCGGTGGCGCGGTATGTCTTCCAGTTGTCGCCGGATTTCTCACGCGAGGACGCCGACGAGCTGGCGCAGGAAACCTTCCTCTCCGTCATCAAGCACATCGGCAGCTTCCATGGCGACTGCCAGTTGCAGACGTGGCTGTTCCGCATCGCCGGCAACAAGGCGCGGGATCATCTCGAAAAGGTGCGCGCCGCCAAGCGCGGCGGGGGCCGCGCACCGCTGTCTCTGCACGCGGAAGACCCGGAAACCGGGCTCATGCTGGACGCACCCAGCCATGCCCCCGCTCCGGACGGCACGTTGTTGAACACGGAGCGCGCCTGGCTGGTGGGCCACGCGCTGAGCCAGCTGGGCGGGCCGTGCCAGGAAATCATCGAGCTCCGCTACTTCGCGGACCTCAGCTACGACGAGATCAGCCGGGCGCTGCACTTGAATGAAAAGACCGTCTCCTCACGCCTGAGCAAGTGCCTCGACAAGCTGGAGGAAATCGCCCGTCCCATATTGACCGGGGTGAAACCGCCGGTTTCCCCGTCTAACCCGCCAGCAACATGAAGCCGAGCTCCAGAATTTCACGCCACAAGCAAACCGGGCGGCCTCCCGGGCAGAGCCCGAGCACGAGGCGTGGACATCGCTTTGAAGCTGGTGTCGTTGTCCCGCTCACCCACTGACGCCGCATGTCGAACGAACCCCAACGCGACATAGAGAAGGAACTGCTGGCCTACAAGCAGCGCCGGCGCGAGCAGGCGGGCGCCCCGCAGGAGCTGCATCCGGCCACCCGGCGAATGTTGCAGGGCGAGGTGGCGCGCTCGGCCAGTCGCCCGCTGCTCAGCTCCGAAGAGGCGGCGAAGAACTTCGTGCGCTCCTTTGTGATGTCGCATCAGCAGCCCGGATTCTTCACCCGGCACCGGCAGCGGCTCATCTGGGGCGGAGCGATGTTCGCCTGCTTGATGCTGGTCATGGCCGTGCTGCGCAACGACCCGCGGCAACAGGAGCAGGCACGGGCTTTTTCCGACGCGCTGCCCGCCCCGCCCGCTCCGCCAGCGGCTCCGGCTGGAGTTGAGCAAGATCGCGCGGCAGTCGTCCGGGACGCTGCGTCCAAGAAGAGCGCGGAACTGCCGGCACGGAAACCGGTGGTCGCCTTCCGTGAAGCAGCCCCAGCGCCGATGACACGCTCAGTCGCTGCGCCCCGGCCCACCGCTGCCCCGCAGGCGGAGGTGGAGCGCCTGGCGGCTGCGGTCGCAAATCCCACACCAACGATGGCCACCGCTGAGGCCAAGGCAGAAAGCGCGGCGGCTTCCATGGTTGCGTCGCCGCAGAATTCGTCACGCGCTGGGCGCTCTGGAGAGAACAAGTCTTTGTCCCTGGGGGCGGATAAAACATCGGTGCCTTCAGGCGGATTTGCCGGTGCTGCCGCGCCGCTGGCCAAAGCGCTGGAACCGCAAGCCGCCTCCAGCGTGGCGGGGGGGCCTGTGGCGTTGGCGGACTTCAAGCTTCCGGAATTGGCCAAGGGTCAGCTGGCGGACGCGCTTGCGCGACCGGCCACGCCACCGGCCTCCAGCCCGCGAGGGGCCGGTGCCGCGCCCACTGGAGCCGTCGCCCTGTCGTTCTCCCATGCCAGCAGCGCGACCGTTCCGACAGTGCTGAAGCGTTTTCAGCAAGTGGACGAGCGGTCGGGCTACCGGCAGAACTTCAACTCCCCGCCGATTCCACAGGTCATGCAGGATTTCGCCTTCGAGCGCATTGGGGACCGGGTGCGCATCGTGGACGGCGATGGCTCGACCTATGAAGGCACCGTGGTGCCGGAGACGGTCGAGGCCGCCCGGAGGAAAGCTGCGGCTGACGAAGTTCGCGAGCTCAAGGAGCGCGTCGTGACTGCGGCGCAGGGCGGAACGCAGGCGGGAACGTATTGGTTTGTTGCCAGCGGACTGAACCGCAAACTGAACCAGTCCGTCGAGTTTCGCGGTCAGTGGCAGCCGGCAACCACCCCGGCGGCGGACGCGCCGGCGTTGCTCACGGCCCGCTCGGAGGCACCCCAACTGGAGGTCCGGACCGCGATGAAGAAGGAGAAACCCATGGCCGGCGCCAGTGCTGCCCCGGCGGGACCGGCTACCAATAATCCCGCCTCAGGACTGTCACCGGGTTGGATCTCCGGCCGGGCAGTGGTGGGTGGCAAGAATGAGTTCGACATCCGGGCCGTGCCCCGTTAGCGGCAGGCAGGTAAGTTGGCCTTCCCGTGCTAGCACTTGCCGGGCTGGCCATGCTGGTGTAACTCTTCGCCATGCTCAACCAACCTAGGCAGCGCGCCTTTACGCTCATCGAATTGCTCGTGGTCATCGCCATCATCGCCATTTTGGCGGGGATGCTCTTACCGGCCTTGTCCAAGGCCAAGGCCAAGGCCACGCAGACCGAGTGCATGTCCAACCTGCGTCAGACGGGCATGGCAGTGCAGCTTTACACAGGCGACTACGAGTGGCTGTGCGGGCAGACGCCCAGGGCGGGACTGCCCAATGGCTCCGGGCTTTGGAGCGGCCAGCAGGCCGACTATAACACCGGCGCAACTGACCAGTTGATTTATTACACCGCGCCTTACTTGGGACTGCCCCGGCCTTCAGCGACCACGGTCACGGCCAAGGTATTTTTCTGTCCGGGCTTCTACCGGGTCGCCCCGACGGTCACGACTCTTGCCAATCGGCAAGACTACATGATTCAAAATTTTTCGGTGGGCGGCACCACCTATCGCCCCTTTGGTTACCCCGATCCCGCCGTCCTTCAAGTCGGCCCCATGCGCATGTCGATGGTGGAGGGCTTGGCCAACCCGGCCCGCATCTGGTTCATCACCGAGCCGGATCAGATGAATGTCACGAACACAGCCAACACCTGGCGGGGGCAATTGCCGACCCGGCCGCCGCACGGGAATGCGCGGAACTACCTCTTTTTTGACGCCCATGTGCAGGCGGAGCGCATCGGCGGCCTGGGGGTTATTCCGACCAATCCCATGAACTGAAACCGGGCCGGTGCCGAGGCTTCAGCGAGTCAAGGAGCAGCCGGCCTGCCGCCGGGGATTTCGCCGTTGACGCTCACTCCCTCGCGCCTTCATCTTAAATCCGCTTGGCGCGCACCAAAACCATCCTGTTTGTCTGCACCGGAAACATCTGCCGTAGCCCCATGGCGGAAGGCTTGTTCCGACATGCGGTAAAGGCTCGCGGCGGCTACCGCGTCATCTCGGCCGGGGTTGGGGCCATCAACGGCCAGTCCCCCAGCACCCACGCGGTCAGCGCGCTCAGACAGTTGGGCATCGACATCACCGGTCAGCGCAGCCGGATGCTCACGGGCGCGATGGTGCAGGAGGCGGATTACATCTTTGGCATGACACGCGGCCACGTCGAGGCGGTCACGCTGCTTTACCCGCAGGCGGAGGAGAAGACCTTCGTGCTGCGTGAGTTCGATGACACGCTCGACTTCTGGGAGAAGGACATCGCGGATCCCATTGGCGGCAACTTGGAGGTTTACCTCAACTGCCGCGACCAGATCGAGCAAGGCATCGAGTCCGTCCTGCGCTTCGTGGAGCAAAACGGCGACGGACCCGGCACCGCACGGGCCATCACCTTTGCCTTGGGGGCTGATCACGGCGGACTTCGGCTCAAGGATGCGTTGAAAAAGCATCTAGAGGACAGGCATGTCCGGGTGGTGGACTTCGGCACGCACTCCACCGAGTCCACCGATTATCCGGACTACGCCAAGCTCGTGGCGGAGCAAGTCGCCGAAGGCCAGGCCGATTTCGGCCTGCTCTGCTGCACCAGCGGTGTGGGCATGAGCATCACGGCCAACAAGGTGCCCGGCGTGCGCGCGGCGCTCGTGTTCAACGAGGAGATGGCCACCCTCACCCGCCAGCACAACGACGCCAATGTCCTGTGCTTGGGCCAGCGCCAGACTTCGCCCGAGGAGGGCAAACGAATTGTGGACGCGTTTCTCGCCACCGAGTTTGAGGGCGGGCGTCATGAACGGAGAGTCAAGAAAATGGAACAAAACATCGGATTGCGTCTGTCGGCGGTGGACCCCGCCATCGCTGAAACCATCACCAAGGAACGCCAGCGGCAGCAGGAGAACATCGAGCTGATCGCCAGCGAGAACTTCACCAGCCCGGCCGTGATGGAGGCGCAAGGTTCCGTCCTCACCAACAAGTATGCCGAGGGCTACCCCGGCAAGCGCTGGTATGGTGGCTGCGAAAACGTGGACGTGGTGGAATCCCTCGCCATCGAACGCGCCAAGCAGCTCTTCGGGGCCGAGCACGCCAACGTCCAGCCGCACTCCGGATCCGGTGCGAACATGGCCGTCTATTTCGCCTTCCTGAAGCCCGGCGACAAGCTGCTGACCATGGATTTGAGCCACGGCGGCCACCTCACGCACGGCAACAAGGCCAACTTCTCCGGGAAGTTCTTCGAGATCGTCCACTACGGTGTGCGCAAGGAGGATGAGCGCATCGACTACGATCAGCTCGCCGCCATGGCCCGCGAGCACAAGCCGAAGATGATCACCGTCGGCGCGAGCGCCTATCCGCGCATCATTGATTTCAAGCGCATGGGCGAGATTGCCCGTGAAGTCGGCGCGATGCTCCTGGCGGACATCGCGCACATCGCCGGCCTGGTCGCCACCGGCGTCCATCCCAGCCCCGTGCCGCATGCGGACTTTGTCACCACCACCACGCACAAGACCCTGCGCGGTCCGCGCGGCGGCCTCATCCTCTGTCCGGCGAAGTATGCGAAGGAAATTGATTCACAGGCCTTCCCCGGCATCCAGGGCGGCCCGCTGATGCACGTCATCGCCGGCAAGGCCGTGTGCTTCCACGAGGCGCTTCAGCCCACCTTCAAGGCCTATCAGGAGCAGATCGTGAAGAACGCCAAGGCCCTCGCCGCCGGCATGCTCCGCAACGGCTTCCGCCTCGTCTCCGGCGGCACGGACAACCACCTCATGCTGGTGGACGTCGGCGCGCGTGGCATCACCGGCAAGGAAAGCCAGATCGCCCTCGACGAGGCCGGCATCACCACCAACAAGAACACGATTCCCTTCGAGACCCGCTCGCCCTTCCAGGCCAGCGGCATTCGCCTGGGCACGCCGGCCTCCACCACGCGCGGTATGAAGGAAGCGGAGATGGCCGCCATCGCGGACATGATCTCCGAGGTGCTCCTCGACATCAAAAACATCGAGACCGCGCACCGGGTCCGCACCCGCGTGCGTGAGCTGACCGCGAAATTCCCGCTGCCCTACTGAGCGTGCGGCGGCCGGCTTTGGTGTGGGCTGGTTTTGTGACTTGGACCTTGGGCGTCTGCGCCTTAGCTTCCCGCCATGAGCAGCATCGCCACACCGGCCGTTCCTGACGCCCAAGGCCACTTTGGGCCGTTCGGGGGACGTTACGTTCCCGAAACCCTCGTGCATCCGCTTCAGGAGCTGGAGAACGAGTATTTCCGCGCGCAGCACGATCCGGAGTTCCAGCGCGAGCTAAGTTACTACCTCCGCGAGTTCATCGGCCGGCCGTCGCCACTTTACTTCGCCGAGCGGCTCACCCGCGAGCTGGGCGGCGCGAAGATTTACCTCAAGCGCGAAGACCTGAACCACACCGGCGCGCACAAGATCAACAACGCGATGGGCCAGATCCTCCTCGCGAAGCGCATGGGCAAGACCCGCATCATCGCGGAGACCGGCGCGGGCCAGCACGGCGTCGCCACGGCCACGGTGGCCGCGATGTTCGGCATGAAGTGCATCATCTACATGGGCGCGGTGGACTGTGAGCGGCAGAAGCTCAACGTCTTCCGGATGAAAATGCTCGGCGCGGACGTGGTGCCGGTCAAGGTGGGCCAGCAAACCCTCAAGGAAGCCGTCAACGAGGCCATGCGTGACTGGGTCACGAACATCCGCAGCACGCACTACATCCTGGGCACTGCCTACGGTGCGCACCCGTATCCGGTGATGGTCCGCAATTTCCAGCGCATCATTGGCGACGAGGCGCGGCGGCAGATTCTGGAGCAGGAGGAGCGCCTGCCCGACCTGCTCATTGCCTGCGTCGGCGGCGGCTCAAACGCCATCGGGCTGTTCTACCCGTTCCTCAACGACACCTCGGTGAAGATGCTCGGCGTGGAAGCCGGCGGTCTGGGCATCCAGCCCGAGCAGCACGCTGCGCGTTTTCAAGGCGGCTCGCTCGGCGTGCTGCAAGGGACACGTAGCTACATCCTCCAGGACGAGTTCGGCCAGATTCAATCCACCCACAGTGTCAGCGCCGGCCTCGACTACGCCGCAGTCGGCCCCGAACACGCATGGCTCCGCGATGAAGGCCGCGTGGAATACGGCTACGCCACGGACGATCAGGCGCTGGCCGCGTTCATGAAGCTCGCGCAGCTTGAAGGCATCATCCCCGCGCTGGAAAGCGCGCACGCCGTCGCCGCCTGCATGGAGCGCGCGCCCAAACTGGGCAAGGACAAGCTCATCATCGTGAACCTCTCCGGTCGCGGTGACAAAGACGTGGCGCAGGTGGCGGACAAGGTGGGATTGCAGATGCCGGTGTGAGGCGACGTGGCGCACCGCGCCCTGCCGCGCCTTACTCCGTGACCAGGCTCACCCGCATCTTCGCGGGATCGAAGAGAAACTTCTTGCCCGCCGGCGGCGTGGGCAACTGCTTCAGGTAGCCGGTGGTGACCAGCTCGTTCAGATCCTTGGGCGGTTGGTTGCGCTGGAAGGTCCACAGCTCCAGAGCGGCGTGCAGTTCCGCCAGTTTCTCTTCCGGCGTGACCGCGGTTGAGGCTTTCGGCGCGGGCGGCGGAGCGGCGTTTTGCTTCTTGCGGGTGCAACCGGTTGCCGGGCCGAAGGCAAGCAGGGTGAGGACGAGCAAACCGGGGAGGAGGCGTGAGGACATAGTCAGGAGAAAGAAGAGTGCGCGGCTAAAGTTTATCCCACAGTGCACGCGGATCACCGGCCGGATACTGCATACCGGTGTCGCTGGGGCGCATGGCTTCCACGTGGCCATCCACAAAACCGCACGGGGCGCGCTGGTTGTGACGGCCGACGAGGCGGGTGGGATCGATGCTGGCGTAGGAGCTGTCACTGGGAGCACGAAAGTAAACCGAGGCCCAGCCCAGCATCTCCAGCCAGCGGTCGGGGTTTGGCTCCGTTGGGTTGCTGATCCGCGATGAGTCCGAGAGATAGATCGAGGCAGCCGGTTTGGCCACGTCCGCTTCGCGGATGCTGCGCATGAGGGTGGGGACGGTGACCGTGACGCCAAACTCGGCGTGGTTCATGGCCACGCCCAGAAAGTTGGTCGTGCTGGTAGAACCGCCCAAGGATTGGAGGGCCGGCTGGGTGAGGGCGGTGCAGTTGAAGGATTGCGGGTTGCCAGGAATGTAGCGGGACAGCTTGTCCGGCCACCAAATCACCCCGGTGTTGGCGACGAGGCTCTCGCCCAGGGTCGGCTCTCCGGCCTCGGCGGGATTCCGGGGATTGCGCCAGAGGAAAACGAACCGGCCGTCGGCGTCATCAAGGTAAAGCTTCTGGGCGATGCAGATCTGGCGGTTGTTGTTGAGGCACTGGATGGCTTTGCCTTTGGCTTTTGCCTTCGCCAACGCCGGCAGCAGCATGCCGGCGAGAATGGCGATGATGGCGATGACCACGAGGAGTTCGATCAGGGTAAACCCCGACCGTGATGGAGCTGGACGCGTGGTCATCGGATTGCAGTGATTCGCAGCCAGACTGGACTCGGGCATCGGTTTCGCAAGGCGTTTTTCAGGAGTCAGGGCAAAGCGATCGCACCCAGCCGCAACCGGTCTCGCTGGGGAATCCGCTTGGCAGTGCCGGGGGCGTTTGTTTCACTCGCGCCGCATGAAACCACGCGTTTTCCTCCCTTGGCTGGCTTTGGTGATCTGCCTCACCGGGCTGGTGGCGGGCGCGGCGGAATCTGGCGGTCGCTACGAGGTCAAGCTCCTGTCCAAGGACGGCACCCAGGCATTTGATTTCAACACCGGCGTGGTCAAGGCCCAGGGCGGGGTGCTGGTGCGCTATGAGAATGAACAGGGCAAGGCCGCTGAACTCACCGCGCAGCAGGTTTCGCTGAACCAACGGACGGGCGACGTGCAGGCGGAGGGCTCGGTCTTCCTCCGGGGTGAGGGCCAAATCTGGCGCGGCGAGCAACTGGCCTACAATTTCAAGTCCAAGGTCATCAAGGCCGAGGAGTTTAGGAGCGGGGCCGCGCCGTTGTTCCTCGGCGGCTTCTCCCTCCAGGCGGCGACCACGAACAACCTCTACACTGCCACCAACACGTTTTTCACCACGGACGACGTGGCCAACCCCAGCTACCGCGTGCGCTGCCGTTCGCTGGTCATCGTCCCGGGGGAACGCTTCGAGGCGCACGAAGCCACCCTCTATCTGGGCGATGTGCCGGTGATGTATTGGCCGAAATACACGCGGTCCCTCAAGACGCACGAGGACTACTGGGTGCTCACGCCCGGCTATCGCAGCCTCTACGGACCTTATGCGTTAGGCACCTACCATCGCGCCTTCACGACGAATTTCGCCGTGGACCTGCACCTGGACTATCGCCAGCTCCGTGGCGTGGGCGTGGGACCGGACTTCAACTACGACGCGGGCCGCTGGGGACAGGGCTCGCTGAAGCTCTACTACACGCACGACGACCGCGCCGGCACCAACGGCGTGGGTGGCCCGATCAACAACGATCGCCATCGCCTCAGCTTTTCCCATCGCGTGGAAATCCGCACCAACCTGACCGTCAAGGCCGTGGTGCGCGAGCAGAGTGACGCCTTCCTGATCCGCGATTTCATCGAGCAGGAGTATCGGCAGAACATCCAGCCCAACTCCTTCTTGGAGGTGAACCAGCTCTGGTCCAACTGGAGCCTGAACCTGCTGGTCCAGCCCCGCATCAACGACTTCTTCGAGACCGTTGAGCGCCTCCCGGACGTGAAGCTCACCGGCTTCCGCCAGCAAATCGGGGTGACGCCGCTTTACTACGAGAGCGAGAGCACGGCGGGCTACTACAAGCACGAGTTTGCGGACAACATTTTCCCCAGCTTCGCGGCCTCACGGGCGGACACATATCATCAGGTCGTCCTGCCGCAGAACTTCTTTGGCTGGTTGAACGTCACACCGCGCGTAGGCGGCCGGCTCACCCACTATGGCGAGTCGGAAGGCCGGGGCGCGGCCACCACCGAGGCCAACCGCGGAGTCTTCAACACCGGCGTGGAAATCACCACCAAGCTCCATCGCACGTTGCCAAACAAGGATCTCCCGCTGTTCCAGGGCAAGGGCCTGCGCCACATTCTTGAGCCCAGCATCAACTACGCCTACGTGCCCTCGCCCAATCGCCTGCCTACCACGCTGCCGCAGTTCGATTACGAGGTGCCCACGCTGCGCCTGCTGCCCATCGAGTTCCCCGACTACAACGCCATCGACGCCGTGGACAGCCAGAACGTCTTCCGCTTCAGCGTGCGGAACCTGCTCCAGACCAAGCGCAACGACCGCATCGACACGCTGCTCAACTGGGCGCTCTACACCGACTGGCGCCTGAAGCCCCGTGCCGGCCAGGGCACCTTCGCGGATGTCTTCTCCGACCTCGACTTCAAGCCGCGCGACTGGCTCACGTTCACCTCCGAAAACCGGTTTGACGTGGACAACGGCCGGTGGCGCATCGCCGATCATCGCGTCACGTTCACACCAGAGGATCATTGGAGCCTCGCTCTTGGCCACCGCTACGTGCGCACCGACCCACTCTTCCTCGGCGGCCTGGGCAACAACCTGTTCACCTCCAGCTTTTACTACCGCGTGAACGAGAACTACGCGCTGCGCACCCGGCATTTCTTCGAGTCCCGCGACGGCCGGCTGGAAGAGCAGCAATACTCCATCTACCGCGACTTCCGGAGCTGGGTGGGCGCGCTCACCCTGCGCATCCGCGACCAGCGCAACGGCTCGATGGACTACACCATCGGCTTTACGTTCAACCTCAAGGCCGCCCCGCGCTTCAAGCTGGATCAGGACCGCGAGAACCCGACGATGCTGCTGGGCGGTTAGCCGCCCGGGCCGTGATAACTTCCGTGCCATTCGCCCGGCATGGCATTCCGTGCTAACAATCCTTAGATGCGTGGGCTGCTTTCAATCCGAATCCCGAAGTTGAAGTTGAACCGAGGGCCAGGAGCGCGGCCTTCAGGCCGCAGAAGCGCGCGCACTTCAGGAGTCTTCGGACGGCACTTTTTCGATCCAGCTTTCTGCGGCGTGAACACTGCGCTCCTGCTCGCCGTGTGGCTGGCAGGATGTGCCTTGGCAGCGGCCCAGCCAGCCGTGCCCCCGTTGATTCGCCCTGGTGCGGCCCCGGCCTCCACCAATGAGCCCATCCGCGTCACCATCGCCATCCCGCCGGCGCAGACCCATGTCATTGGCGATCCCACGCCCCTGATCTGGCGGTTCACCAACACCTCCACCCAGATGCTCGCCTTCATGTGGGAAGGCTGCTGCCGCAACAACGGCAAGGTGGAGATGAAACGGCAGGGGCCGCCGCCGCCCGCGAAGGTGGCCTTGGCGCACCTCGGTCCCGGACCGGGCATCTACAGCCCCAAGTGCGATCACTGCAAACAGACCCGCAAGCTCGACGAACTCACCGTCGAGTCCACCGTGGCCGGCCCGTCGCTGGCGCATCAGTTCGCCCGCGCGGTCCGGCTCGCCCCGGGCGCGACGCAGGAGTTTGGCACCTTGCTCGCCGACTGGGTGAAGGCCGAGTTCACCGGCGACTACAAGGTCCGCGCGCACTACCTCGGCGTGCATCCCAAGCAACGCCCGCAGATGCCGCGTGGCGTCGCGCTCTGGAACGGCCGCACCCTCACGCCGGAGCTCGATCTCAGCCTGCTCTCGGTGGCCGACTATCTGGCCGAGCGCCCGGCCCGCACCGCTGCCCGCCAGCTCTCGCTCCAGCTTGCCGGACCGGCGCGGCTGGCGCCCTTCGAGCCCCAGCCGCTGAAGCTCAAGCTCACCAACACCAGCCGCAGCGAGCAACGCCTCGACTGGCCAGCGTGCCTGGATCTTTGGATTGTCACCACGAACGGTATGCGCGTCCTGCCGCTCTCCGAACCATCGCTCGGAACGCCGGAGACCTTGGTGATTCCGTCCGGCGGCACGGTCGAGCGCGCGGTGCCCTTCAGTCACGATCTCATGGTCGGCGAGCCCTTTGGCCAATACTCCGTCTTCATGGACCTCCGCGAAAACGGCTCCGATCTGCGCGTGCCTTCCAGTTCGATTCCGCTGACCTGGCAGCTCGATGGCGCGGCCGTCACCGAGCTGCTCCGGGCCGCCGCCGACAAACCGCTCACGGGCGCGCGCAACGCCCCGCTCAAGCTCCTGCGCATCTACCTCGGTGAAATAGCCGCCCCCTTGCACAGTGTGGACACCGCCGCGCTTTCGCATGCCGCTGCCCGGCTGGCGGCCGACCTCCGCACGGCGGCTGCGTTGAAACCACTTTCGCCCAAGCCCGGCCGCGTGGACTTGAGCCTGCGGATCGATCCGGACGGCCAGTTTCATTTCAGCGAGGTCGCCGTGGCTGCCGTTTTCAAGCACCGCGCGCTGCCGGTGGCCGAACAACTCCGGGAAGTCCTCTCGCTCCGTCATCATCTGGGCTGGGACGTGGGCGTTGGGTTGAAGCCGGAGCCGGCCACGCCGTTGCGTCATGTGGCCGCAGCGCTGGGCGCAATCGCTTCCGTGCGCAATGACCTCGCCGCCGCGCCGGCGACGCCGGTCTTCAACGCTGACTCGACCGCCTTCGCCAACGTGAGTTTTCCCGAGGCGGTGATTCCCGCCAACCTGGTCCTGCGGGTGACCAAGGCGGGCAACACGCCGCAGCTCGCCGTGGCCCGCCGCCTCGCCGACCCGCAGCGGCCGGGCATCGAGGCGATGTTCAGCACTGCCGAAATTCCGCGGCTCGCCTTCTCTGCGCTGCCGCATGCAGCGGCCTTGGAGGCGCTGCTGGCAGACGGCCAGCTTGCCTCGCCCCGGCCGCTGGTCCTCGCCGCCGCCAATCTCACCTGGGCCGAACTCACCGCGCAGCTTGGCCCCTTGCTGAATCGCAGCCTGCCGCTCGACCTCGTCGTGCAGTAGCCACCACGCCAATCATGGCGTTGGCTTGGACAAGATCCGCACAGCCGCCACCCCCCGGATCCAGTCGAATCCACCGGCAAGCCCCGTTGTGCTCCAACACTGGCGCGGTGGCATCTTGAACCTTATGAGCAAAGCATTTTGTGCGAAGCGGTTGGGCGGTTGGCTGCTGGCCGTCGCCGTTGTGACTTTCGGCTTGGCCCCGGAGCTGCGCGCGGCCGAGGGCGATGGCGTCTTCCGCTGGCAGCCGTTTCTTGGCCCGTTCCACTCCATCCTGCTGCACTTTCCCATCGGCTTCGTGACGATGGCCTTCCTGGTGGATCTCTACTATCTCTGGCGGCGGAAGGCCGAGGTGCAGCCGGTCATCACCCTGATGCTCGCCCTGAGCGTCGTCACCACGGTGCTGACCATCGTGCTGGGCCTGTTGCGCGCAACCGGCGCGGAGTATGACCCGCAAACCCTGGCCGCGCACAAAAACTACGGCATTGCCGTGGGCGTGCTCACCGTGGTCACGCTGTGGCTCCAATGGCTGGGTTATCACGAGACCACGTCGGATGCACCGCGGACCCTGCTGCGCGGCGGCTATCGTTTTCTGCTCTTGGGCAACATCGTCCTGCTCATCATCGCGGGACACGAGGGCGGCAACCTCACCCACGGTTCGAACTACCTCACCAAGAACGCACCGGAGTTCGTGAAAGCCCTCGTCGAGGAGGAGAAGGGAACTTCCGGGTCGGCGACCGGCGGCGGCAACGAACAGGAGAAGTTCTACCTCGAAAAGGTGAAGCCGGTTTTCGACACCAAATGCCTGAGCTGTCACGGGCCGGAGAAACAGAAGGGCAAGTATCGCATGGACCAGCCCGCCATCGCGCTTAAGGGCGGCGACAGCGAAAAGCTCGCGGTGAAGCCCGGCGACCCCTTCGCCAGCAACCTCGTCCGCCTCATCCTCCTGCCGCCCGGCGATGACGATGTGATGCCGCCGGCCGGCAAAGGCTCGCTCACGCCGGAAGAGGTGATGCACGTCATTCGCTGGATCCAGCAGGGCGCTCAAATGCCGGGCGCGTCCCCGGCAGATGCCAAGGCGGCCTCTGAAAAGACCGCTCCGCCGGAGAAGTAACTTGCCGCTGCCGCCGCCGCTCTCGCATCCTCTCGCGCGATGGCCGACCGCGCGCTTGCCACGCTCAACAATCCCGACACGGTGTTGGAAACAACGCTGCGGCCGTCGGTTTTCGCGGACTTCACCGGCCAGGCCAAGGTCAAGGAGCGGCTCGAAATCTCCGTGGAGGCCGCCAAGCGCCGCGGTGAGGCGCTCGACCACATTCTGCTCAGCGGTCCGCCCGGCCTGGGCAAGACGACCATCGCGAACATCCTCGCCAAGGCGATGGGCGCAAACGTAAAGGCCACCAGCGGCCCGACCATCGAAAAGGCCGCCGACCTCGCCGGTCTGCTGACCAATCTGGAAGAAGGTGATGTCCTCTTCATTGATGAAATCCACCGGCTCCAGAAGACCATCGAGGAGTATCTCTACCCGGCGATGGAGGACTTCAAGCTGGACATCATCATTGACCAGGGGCCCAACGCCCGCAGCGTGCGGCTGAATCTTCCGCGCTTCACCCTCATCGGCGCGACCACCCGCAGCGGTCTGCTCTCCGCGCCGTTGCTCACCCGCTTCGGCATGCGCGAGCGGCTGGACTACTATGATGCCGCGCAGCTCCAGAAAATCATCCTGCGCGCCGCGCGCCTGCTCAACGTGGAGATGGAGGAGGCCGGCGCGCTTGAAATCGCCCGGCGCAGTCGCGGCACCCCGCGCATCGCCGGCAACCTCCTCCGCCGCGTGCGCGATTACGCGGAGGTCCGTCACGATGGGCGCATCACCGAGCCCGTCGCCGACCAGGCGCTGGCGATGCTGGAGATCGATCAGAACGGCCTCGACGAGATGGACAAGCGCATTCTCGAAACCGTCATCGTCAAGTTCGGCGGCGGGCCGGTGGGCGTGAGCTCGCTTGCCGTCGCCGTGGGCGAGGAGCCAGACACGATCGAGGAGGTCTATGAGCCTTACCTCATCATGGAAGGCTACCTGCAGCGGACGCCGCAGGGCCGCGTGGCGACGGAGTTGAGTTTCAAGAAGCTGGGGCTGAAGCCGCCGGGCGGAAAGCAGTCGAGCTTGTTCTGATTCTGGAACTCGCGCTTCAGCCCGCTGGCACCGCTGGCGGGTTGAACAACGTTGATGCCCAGCCGGCGCGCTTTGGTCCGCTCGCAACTTCCCCTTCTCTGGCCTCTTCAAGAACCGTCGCTGGTAGAGCGCGGACGCCCACATCCGCCGACCGCTGACCAGAGCACCGAGCGATGCTTGGCGCTCCGCCCTGGTTCATGGTCTCGAAGCGCAGCTTTTGAGCCGTGGGGCTACCCATGAAGGTTTGCAACCGCCGTCCGTGGGCGAACGCAGTTCGTAACTGTCCTGAGCAATTCACCTGCAACGCGGCGGCTGCCAGCCGTCGGCACGGGTTAGAGGGCTGAAAGCGCGGCCGTTGGTTCTCTCCCAGCGAGCGAGGGCCATTGGGATGGATGCATCCGGCTCGACGCGGCGCGGAATGCAGTTTATGAAAACGGGGTGGCATCTCCCTCGGAATCCGCCGCGCGGCGCAGCGCATGAAGCGAAACTGGCTCTACTTTGGCGTTGCTGGCGCAGTCGCATTGGCGCTGCTGCTGTGGACGGCGAATCAGGCGCTGGAGACCGTCATGGATCCCGTGGACGGCCCGTCCGCCACCGACAGCGCCAGTCTGCCGGAAGCGCTGCCCGTTCGCGAGGCGCTGCCGTTTCCGACCCTGCGCGGTCCATTGCACGACACTTCCGTGCCGCCGCCGCTCCCAACTGACTGGCATCGCTACAGCGCCGGCGGCACGAATCGCCTGGCCGTGCTGCTCACGAAGACCGATTCCGCCTGGCTTGGCCTGGCCCATGGACTTCGAACCATTGGGGTGCCGTTCCTCCTCACCACCAACACGGCTCAGGCCCTCGCCCATCGCGTCGTGTTCGTCTATCCCGAATTGTCTGGCGCCGTGCTGGATGGAACGGCAATCCGTGCGCTGGCCGCGCATCCAAGAACCGGTGGCAGCCTCATCGCCGCCAACGTGCTGGGCGGTGGGCTGGAGGATCTCTTCGGCTTTCGCGAGGTCGTCGCCTCCTCCAGCCATTATGAAATCGGCTTTGCCACCCAGCATGCGCTGACCGCCGGCTTCACGCATCCGCACGAGCGTGTCATCCGTGTGGCCGAGCCGAGCAACCCCTCTGCCATTGCGGGCAAGCGCCATTACACCGGACCCGTCGTGCCGCCGCTGGCGGTGTATGAGGATGGGACCGCGGCCATTCTGCTCCGGCCCTGGGAGGCCGGCTATGCCTGCGCGCTGGGCTTTGATCCCGGTTACCTGCTGACGATTGGCTATCACAATCGCGAGGAAGGCATCGCCCGTGCCTATGTGAACCAGTTCGAGCCCTCGCTGGACGTGCTGCTGCGCCTGTTCAAGGAGCTCTACACCGCGACCGCGCCCCTGCCGGTCACGCTGGGCACCGTGCCTTTTGGCCGGAAGCTTCCGGTGGTGATCACCCACGATGTGGATTATGCGCGCTCTGTCACGAATGCCCTAGCCTATGCGGAGTATGAGGCCGGTGCGGGGGTGCGGGCGACTTACTTCGTCCAGACCAAGTATCTCCGGGACTTCAACGACATCGCCTTTTTTGGCGAGGGCGCGGTGCCCGTTCTCCAGCGCCTCCGCGCCCTCGGGCATGAGCTGGCCAGCCATACTGTCTGCCACTCCATGCGCTTTTCGAGCTTCCCGTTCGGCACGGGGACGGAGCGCTTCCCCGATTACCAGCCCTTTGTGCGCACGCCGCTCCTGACGCTGGGGGCCTCCGTGCTCGGCGAATTGCGCGTGAGCAAGTTCCTGCTGGAGAAGCTGGGCGGGCAGGAAATTGTTTCCTTCCGTCCGGGCCACTTGAGCAACCCGTATTCCCTGCCCCAGGCGCTCGTGGCCACCGGCTACCGCTTCAGCTCCTCGGTGACCGCAAACGACTCGCTCACTCACCTGCCCTTTCAGCTTGTTTACGACCGTCGCCAGGTCGCGGAAACGCCCATCTTCGAATTCCCCGTGGCCATTGAGGACGAGGAGAAGCCGCTCCTGTTTGAGCGTCTGCCGCAAGCGATTGCCCTCGCCCACCAGCTCGCCCGTTACGGTGGCTTGATGAACATCCTCATCCACCCGGACATTCTGGGCCACAAGTTGCAGTTCGAGCAGGAGTTCGTCGTCGCGGTGCAGCACTTCGCCTGGTTCGGCACGCTGAACGAATACGCCTCCTGGTGGATCGCGCGCAACGAGGTATCCGTGGACGCCGAACTCACCGGCGGCTCCGCCCACATCACCCTCACGGCACCGCAACCGCTCAATGGCCTGCCTCTGCAAATC
>Ga0255094_1000613_pt1 | contig 18075 bp, 15 predicted proteins | sample Colum_Law_RepB_8_2_FD_188434 | JGI IMG/M metagenome (GOLD analysis project Ga0255094, IMG submission 188434) | Freshwater microbial communities from Columbia River, Oregon, United States - Colum_Law_RepB_8d | ecosystem: Environmental > Aquatic > Freshwater > River | place: USA: Oregon...
CAAATGAATCACTTACGAGCGAATCATATCCATAATATCACACTGGATGTGCGTATATCGTGTGATACCTTCTGGGATTACCATTTCAATATCCCGATACGAATTAGTGACTATTATACTTCGAATGAACGAAACATCGCGAACGGACTAGATAATCATGCACATGAACAACATAGAAACAATGTATGCGAGCATGGTACGATGGGCCGAAGCGACCCGATGTTTCTACGACTCGAAGATTATCTCATTGAGTACGTTATTCAACACATATACGACGACCTTACTAGAAAGCGTCAACAACGCGATATTCCGATACTTTTGAAGAAGGCACGAAAGTTTCATATCCACGGCCGAACATTGGAAGACCTGCTATTTCCAAACAATACTGCTGGTGGAAGGGACCAAATGATGCCGGAGAATACGGTGTATATATGCACACATTGCAGGTAATGTAATGCAATGAAATGTAATGAAATGTAATGGAATGTAATGTAATGCGCGAACGGCAGTGTTACTCTCCACCACCACCCGACATGAAATTGTGTAATAAAACGTCCTTATTTGTGTTTTTGACATCACCCGTTAAAATGGAGTCCTCATACATTCGCCGAAGAACATCGGGCGGAGCATTTGAACCGATTTTCAGAAGCTGGTGGTCATATAAATACTTCCTTATTTCGCCAATCGTCTTTTGTTTTAATGAAAGATGCTGCGTTTGAATATGTCGCTGTGTTTGTTTATTTTTCAACAACACACCGACAACATCGTCATGTTTTCCAATACGGAAACGTTTCTTCTTTGTTTTGCGGATTTTCACGCGCATTCCAGCCACCTGTGCTGGGTCGATTTGACTTGATGTGCCGTTTAGACCGTTACTCGCTTCGCCACCACCGCCGCCGCTACCGCCACTTTGCCCCTGCTGCTCCTGCTGCGACGGCGTAGCGTCATCCCCGCCACCACCAAACATATTTTTAATGGTATCTACCGGTTTATGCAACATTTTAGTCGCCCATTCTCGGAATGTCGGCTTCGTTCCATTTTTAAGACATCCATGCGGTGGGTCTTCTTTGATAAAAATAGAAGGAAGAAAGTCTTCTGGTTTTTCAGGAATATGCAATGGTGGTTCTGCTGCCGACGCCGCCGCCGTGGCCGTGGCCGTGGCCGCCGACGCTCCCGACGCAATCGTATTGTTATACATGTCGGCGAGGTCAGTGATTTTGGGAGGTGATGGTATTTCAGGTGTCTGGTTTGGTGTGGCCATCATCATGTCGGATAAATTGAATGACGGCGTCATCATAGCCGGACCCGGACCCAGACCCGGACCCGGACCCAGACCCGGACCCGGACCCGGAATCGCAGTAGAAAGGGTAGGTACAACCGGTAAGCCTAACAGCCCGGTATTTGTAAGAATCTCGCCGTTTTTTAGTGTAGTTGAAAAATCATTCAACATTTTGGCTTCCGGTGTTTTTGCGTCATTCTTCAGAATGTTGTCATTATTATTATTACGGCGTTTCTGTGTCAGTTGTTGTTGTTGTTCGCGGCGCTTGAGTGCAAGTTTTCGCAGGAAATCCATAGACTGGGTGAAGTTTTCATCGGTCTTCGCACTGCCGCCACCGCCGCCGCCGCCGCCAACCTGTTCGGCGACAGCAGTATCGTCACTACCACCACCAGCATGCTGGTCCTGATTTCTCGAACGTTCGCGCGTCCTCTGATGCTGTTTGATTCTCTCGAGTAATGTTTTTTTAAGTGTACTGGGCTGAACAATCGAGCTTGGGCGTATTCTCCGCTCATTACGGTCGCTGCTGCCGCTACGCCTCGAACGTCGTTTGGAATTACCTCCGATACCGCCTCCACCTCCTCCACCAATCAATGATGCAGAATCTATGGTTATACTTTTTCTCTCATTACTCATTGGGGTCCGCGTATGTGTATTATCTTATATATAACTTATAAGATACTACGAATATATAATATTTACAAATATAACGTCTTCATATATGGTCCAGTTCCTCGCTCTTTTCGGTCTTTCACTTCCGGATTTTCAATGAAGAGTTTGAACCCATTCTCTAAATCGTCGAATGTTATGATTTTCTTATCACACGCCGGAAGACAGAATACACGACGACTATGCGCAATTTTCGTTTTCGTGAATAATGTTTCCATATCACGGCCATATGTCGTAAAATAATCCATTCGAGAAGCAAACCATGACTCAGGCAACCCTCCATCTTGTCCTGCCGCAATCGTCCACCCATAATCATGCACTTGCTTTTTATAGATGGATTTGAGTTCGCCCGGTTTATATGCATCCAATTTGAAACGCCAGGTGAAACGGGAGTTCAGCCCTTCATTCAAACTGAAAAAACAGTCGTTCAGTTCCTTTTCATAACCGGCGATAATGACCATCCAGTTATGCTTATGTTCGCTGAGTGCTTCACATAACGTATCCACGCACTCTTTCGCGAAACTGTCGCGTTTTTCCGAATTCCCAAGCGAGTAAGCTTCATCAATAAATAACACCCCGCCCAATGACGCTTTAATCATATCCTTCGTTTTAATTGCGGTTTGCCCTAAATACCCGGCAACAAGGTCATTGCGACTCACTTTTTTGAATGTTTTCTTGTTCAATATACCAAGGTTACTGAAAATACGTCCGATGATTTTGGCGACTTCCGTCTTACCTGAACCAGGTGGTCCGTATATCACGGTATGCATAAAGTCGCCCTTCGTCGGAAGTGCGAAATTGTCTGTTCCAGATAATGGTGGCGGCGGCGTCCATGGCGGAATCTTTGAACTCATTGGTTTGAACTCCATACTCGCAGTACCTTGAAATCCCGCAAATAGTGGGGGCTGCGGCGCGCTTTGAACGAACGGATTGAATACTGGTTTGGCGGGTTCTTTTATCGGTGTGGGCTCCTTGTCCCCGCTATCCGGTTTCGTTTTTACTTCGGGTAGATGCAGTTCTTGTAAATAATACAGAATCTGGTCTACAATCGTTTTTTTGATAGTATCCATTCCAATCATATTTGACAACTCACACAAGGGTTCGCGTATTGCATGAATTGCACTCATATTGATATTGTACTTTTTTGTATCCGACAATGGATATTTATCGCAAAGCGCAATGAGGTCGTTGATATGTTGAATATTCTCGCGAATCTCAATGAATTCGGGTTCGGGTAATGCGGGGGCGGGCGCGGGCGCGGGCGCAAACGGATTCGATTGTTGTTGTATTGGGCTCACTTGAAATGGAAACAGTGTCGTACATAAGTTGGGAATAAACGACGATGCTGGTATAAAAGGCGTGAATGTCATATTCATAAATGGATTGGGTGCGGGCGGCGCAGTCGTGGAGGCGGTCGTGGACGCAGCCGGCGCGGGCGCCTCTTGCGACGGCGTGAACTTATAAATACCATTATCATCCACATACGAATATGGCGTGTTTGATTTATGAAAATATTGGTGCAATTGTTGCTCCATTTTCAATACTTGTTTTTCATTTTCAATACGTTCTTTTTCATGTCTCTTTAATGTATCTTGGCGAGACGGTGGTGGCGCTGGCTCTGGCGGCCCTGGCGGTACTTGATGTGTTGACTTATGTTCTTGTGAATGAACGGTCGGTGGCGCGGGAGGCGGAGGCGAACGATAATACCAACGACGTTTCTTACGCAAAGGCGAACGATTTGGATTATTACTATTACTATTACTATTACTATTACTATTATTGTTCATTCGTTATGTCACACTGACAACCACGTCGAATCGGGTAATAGAATACACGCCGAACGGTTTATATCATATTCATTATGGGTTTATCATTCGAAAACAACATAAAAATAAATTGAAAATACAATATAGTTTACCCCGATATATAACAATCAGGGTCAATTCATATTCCATTTCATATTCCATTCCATTTCATTATTGTTTCATCCAACCCTATGCCAAAACTTGTAGTACGCAAATCTAAAGAGAATACCGCTGATGGACCCGCGCCCGCGCCCGCGCCTGCAACGAATCCATTTCCAGAACAATACCAAGAAGACACCGGTCACAAGACACCGAATAACAATAACAACAATGAAGTAGCACCTACCTATGAAATGCTGAACCCACGTTATGCAAATGAAGATGGGGAGGAGCATGACCATACCATCAACCTCAAAAACCGCATAGGAAATTATATCGAAGAACCCTGGACACTTATCGGGTCCTACTTTGAAGGCAAACATCTCGACCAGTTGGTCCGTCATCAGATTGAATCCTACAACGACATGGTCAATGTTCAATTGAAACGAACCGTCGATATGTTCAATCCAGTAAGAATCGTATCCGACCAAGATTACGACCGGGTATCGCATACGCATCGTCTAGAAATAGAGGTTTCATTCGCGAACTTATACCTGTCTCGCCCACAAATCCACGAAAATACAGGCGCCACCAAAATACTATTTCCTCAGGAAGCCCGACTTCGCAACTTTACATATGCATCGATGATGACGCTTGACATGAGTGTCAAGTATATTGTTCGCGGCAACGGCAATGGCGGGGGAGGAGGCAGCGGCGGGGGCAACGGAGGCGACATGACGATTCATCACAAGGTCTTCCCAAAAATCCAAATCGGAAAACTGCCAATCATGTTGAAATCGTGTATTTGCGTATTGACGCAACATAAGCACCTCGACCACAATGTCACAGGAGAATGCCCCTACGATGCTGGCGGTTATTTCATCATCAACGGAAGCGAGAAGACTGTCCTAGGGCAGGAACGTGCAGCCGAAAACAAGGTGCTTTGTTACAATGTCTCAAAGAATAACACCAAGTATCTCTATAGTGCGGAAATCAAGTCAATTCCGGATTCGAAATGCATTTCACCCAAACAAATCAATATGATGGTTGTCGCAAAACAGAATGGGTTCGGGCACCCACTCGTCATTCAGATTCCGCGAATGAAACAACCGATTCCACTCTTCGTCGTATTTCGCGCACTGGGTATTCTGTCTGACCGCGAGATATGCGAGTATATTGTATATAATATTTCGGGTTCGGGTTCGGGCGGCGCCAGCGTCACCGGAGATGGCAGCGCCGAAATATCTGATAAACTCTTGAAAGCGCTTCAAGCCTCTATCATCGATGCAAATGGTATCATGACACAGGAAGACGCGGTTCGTTATTTCACATCGCAAGTCATATTCACCCCAATCAATATGGATAAAGAGACGGGTGCAATCAAGAAGCGCGAATTCTCGCACGAAGTCCTTCACAACGACCTTTTCCCACACTGTAATACCGACAAACAACGCATATTCTTCCTCGGATACATGGCGCACAAACTTCTATGCGCATTCTTTGAAATCAACAAACAAGATGACCGTGATTCATACCTGAACAAGCGCGTCGACCTCACCGGCGCACTCCTGAATAACCTCTTCCGGAATTATTTCAACAAACTCGTGAAGGATATGTCGAAACAGGTTGTCCGCGAAATCAATACAGGGTCGTGGCGTTCTACGGAGGACTATCTCAGTATCATCAATGACACGAACATGTATAAAATCATCAAGTCGACCACCATTGAAAACGGTCTCAAACGCGCGCTTTCTACCGGTGATTTCGGAATCAAGAGCATGACGAGTAACAAGGTCGGTGTGGCGCAAGTACTCAATCGTTTGACCTATTCGTCGAGTCTTAGTCACCTTCGTCGTATCAATACTCCCATCGACAAAAGCGGTAAACTGGTTCCACCGCGTAAGTTACATAATACGTCGTGGGGGTTCATTTGCCCCGCGGAAACCCCAGAAGGTGGCAGTATCGGTGTTGTCAAGAATATCAGTTATTTGAGTCACGTGACCATTCATAGCAACCCGGCGTCACTTCACGCCTATGTAGACGAGTATATTGAACGCGTAGAGACGCTGACACCGAGCGAGACATATCGTCAGGTGAAGGTGTTTGTCAATGGAATATGGGTGGGGATTACACGTGACCCCTTGCGTTTATACCGCGAGTTCAAACTGAAGAAATGGCGCGGAATCATCAATATTTACACGTCGGTTGTATTCGATTTCCCAAACGCCGAGATTCGGATATGCAATGATGCGGGGCGAATGATGCGACCGCTCCTCTTGGTCAACCAGGATACAAATGACCTGTATATCACGCGTGATATGATTCAGCGTGTGGCGGCGAAAGAAATCGGGTGGGATGACCTGTTGACGCATATTGCGAGTGAAGGCGACCACAGCGAAGGCGGTCACGACGACGACGCGGATAACGCCCACGGCGTCATCGAGTATATCGACCCGGATGAACAGGCGTTCAGTATGATTGCGATGCGCCCGAAGCACCTCTTACGGAATGACACGGAGACTACTTCTTCGCCATATATTTACAAGTATTCGCACTGTGAGATTCATCCGAGTACGATATTCGGGGTTTTGGCGTCGTGTATTCCGTTTCCAGAGCATAACCAGGCGCCTAGGAATACGTATCAATGCGCCATGGGCAAGCAAGCCATCGGCATCTACGTCACGAATTACCAGCGCCGTATGGACAAGACCGCGTATGTTCTCACCTACCCACACCGCCCCCTCGTGGATACGCGTCTGATGCAGATGATTCAGCTCGCGGAAATCCCCTCTGGCGCGCCACTCATCGTCGCGATTATGTCGTATACTGGCTACAATCAGGAAGACTCCGTTCTCGTGAATCAAGGCGCAATCGACCGCGGAATGTTCTCCGCCACGATTTATCACACGGAGAAGGATGAAGACAAGAAAATCAACGGGGATGAAGAAATCCGATGCCACCCCGACGTATCCAAGACGAAGGGGATGAAGTTTGGGAACTACGACAAGTTAAATCAGCGCGGAGTCATGCCAGCGAACACATTCATCGAGAACCGCGACATCATTATGGGGAAGGTGATTCCAATCAAAGACAACCGAAATGACCCCACGAAAATCGTGAAATACGAAGACATCAGCCGCGTGTATCATACATCAGAGGAGTGTTATGTCGACAAGAGCTACATTGACACGAATGGCGAAGGATACTGTTTCTGTAAGGTCCGCGTCCGCGCATTCCGTAAACCGGTGATTGGTGATAAAGTGTCGAGTCGAATGGGGCAGAAAGGCACAATAGGGAATATTATTCCAGAGCGCGATATGCCATTTACGAAGGACGGGATTCGCCCTGATATCATTATCAATCCTCACGCAATTCCGTCTCGTATGACGATTGGGCAATTGAAGGAGACGTTGTTGGGGAAGGTTCTCGTCAATTTAGGATTATTCGGGGATGGAACATCATTCGGTGAATACGATATTAAGGATATTAGCAAGGAGTTGCTGAAGGTGGGGTTTGAAATGAACGGGAATGAAATTCTATACAATGGACTGACTGGCGAACAAATCAAGTCGGATATCTTCATCGGTCCAGTGTTTTACCAGCGCCTGAAACATATGGTGAACGACAAGCAGCATAGTCGGTCGATTGGACCGATGGTGAATTTCACGCACCAGCCCGCGGAAGGCCGTAGCCGTGATGGAGGTTTACGATTTGGTGAGATGGAGCGTGATGCGATGGTGGGTCATGGTGCATCGCGGTTCACGCGGGGGCGAATGTATGACTGCTCAGATAAGTACGAAGTTCATGTATGTCGCAAGTGTGGAATTATTGCGTCGTACAATGACGAACGGAGTATCCACTTCTGTAAAACCTGTGAGAATCGGGCGGATTTTGCGCTGGTTCAGATTCCGTATGCGTGCAAGTTGCTGTTTCAGGAACTCGCGACGATGAATGTGGCGCCGAGGATTATGACTTAGTTGTCGCTTCATTGCTGCGTCTCGCAGGCTCGACTCCGCAATTACGCTCCAACCCTGGTCGATGTTGATGCAGCTAATAAACAACAGCTAATAAACAACAGATAGTAAATGAATTGCATAGTAGTCCGAACGAAATGCCGGAGGATGCAAACGAAGTGAGCAACGGAGGCGTGAAGAGAGGACGATTTATTATATCCCGTATTATTATATCATATACGAATCATTACAATCCTCAAATGGCTTCTACTTTAGGCGGTGGTGTAAAAGGTATTGCCCCTCGTCCTGTATCAAATGGAACATTGAAAGGCAGTTCCGAGTTAGAGACGATGCGTTTCACTCTTCGTAAGGCATGGAACGGTGCAGCCGCATCCCAAAATCTTGGTGGCCGCGCACCCGCCGCAACCCCATTCCGCATCGTGAACAACGCCGGCGATTATCTCTCCCGCGAGTATTATACATCCGGTGGTTCAAACCAGGTCACATCCGCGAAACAAAGTATCACTTCTGGATGGCGCGGTTTAGCCGGAGGCGTCCACGTGAACAATGACGGCACCGGCATCCCTTCCGCAACATGCAACACCAAGTTCGTCTATGACGGCTCCGATTATACTCGTTTCCGTAAGCAAATGGCCATTAACCGTAACTACAATGACGCCGGATTTGGTGGCGCCAATAATGCCGCGCAATCCGCCATTCGCGCCATTCGGAGGTAGCGTAGCGTAGCGTAGCCGTTCCAGTATTATGACATTGAAATGACAATATTATATCATAATATACTAATATACGTATAATACCCCGTCGAAATTATGACACAGCCCCACCGCACCATTAATATGCCCGAACAATTCGCACCGTCTGCTGGCGACACATTATTTTCGATGAATCGGGCATCCTATTTACGCACAGCAGGCGCAGTGGGCGCGGATGATACCAAATACAATGAAATTCTCAATAAAAAGACGAAAATCTACGCTTCTACGGATTCTTCATCATATATCCAATCCCGGCGCATTCATTCGATTGGATTCAGTTCTACACGCGCACCTTTAGGCGATACATTAACATTTAAAAGTCCAGTTCTTCAAGTTCAAAAAGATGCACTTCGCCGTTGTCGTTCTGGAGGATGCGTTGCTCCGGCCAAAAAAGCGGCCAATCATTCGTTTCTTTCTGGGAGATAAATAGACGACGAACGCGAACCGACCCTCATTTAGGATAATCTTTTTTTATTAAATTATTGTATAACGCGCCAATTTTTCATAATGCTCAACAAGTATTTAGTCGAGTTTCTTGGAACCGTCTTTTTCCTCTATGTCATTATCGCGACTGGTAATGCCATCGCAATCGGTGCTGCTTTAGCAGTTGCCATTATGCTCGGAGGACACATTTCCGGTGGACACTTCAACTCTGCAGTTACGGTCATGATGGCGGCTGCTGGCAAGATTCCCATGTCCGATGCCCTTCCTTACATCCTGGCTCAGGTTGCTGGTGGTCTCGTTGCTCTTGAGCTTCACAAGCGCATCAAGTTCTAAATGGATGTTTGTTGAATCTGTATAATCGCACTCATGTAAGTGCCATTATATATTCGAATGTTATTTGAATAATATAAAATGTCTATATTATAATAGACATTTAGCAGTAATATGCCGAGTATTTCCAAGATTACACAACAATATGGAGGTATGAAAAATAGCGAAGGTGTGAAACATGGAGGAGGTGTGAAACAGAGAGGTGGCGATGAACTCTTTGGTATTTCATTCGGCGAAGATAATAAGAATAAGGACGCGACTGCTGCGACGACGACGGCGACACCTCCGGAACCTGCAGTGCCTGAAACGGCGGTGGCAGAAGGTTCACAACAATCGAAAGAAGAACCTGGTCTTTTTGCTAAACTACAAAATGCAGTTGGTTTAGGTAAGGGCGACGCTGGCGATGGCGCTGATGCAGAAGCCGAAGCGAAAGCAAAGGCGGAGGCCGAAGAGAAAGCAAAGGCAGAGGCCGAAGCGGAGGCCGAAGCCGAGGAGAAAGCGGATGCCAATAATGAACCCGGTATGATGGATAAATTAAAAGGAATGTTTACAAGTGACACGACGAATAAAGATGCGGCTGCGGAGACTGTCGAAAGCGACGAAAGCGGCGAAAGCGGCGAAAGCGACGAAAGCGACGAAAGCAGCGACGACGACGACGAAGAGAAAGAAGATGATATCGAACCCACAATCAAGAAATTCACAGATGAAATGGAAGAACTCCGTGCCAAGTACGAAAAATTAAAGGAAAAAAACCGACAATTAAAAGAGAAAAATAAAGAAGATTCCGGTTCTTCAAAAAAAGACAACAGTGAATTTTCCAAAATGATTGCTTCGTTTTTCGCGATTGAGGGTTCTGTTGCGCAATTGAAATTGTCGTTGAAAAAACATGCAGACCAAAACGGATATCCGGTTGATGGCTTAGGGTTAGATGATACTGACACATCGACGACGGCTCAGGCGCCCGAAGCAGAATCAGAGGAGGCGGAGGAGCCTGCTCCTGCTCCTGCTCCTGCTCCTGCTCCTGCAGAAGCAGCGCCCACGCCCGAAGGCGCATCAGATATGGCTCCTGCAAGTGAGGAGGCGGCAACTGGTTCAGAAACAGAAGAAGGAATGAATGCGCCAGCGCCCGTTGAGGGACAACAAGCAGTTCCCGCACCCGAAGGAGCATCAGAAACATCTCCATTGAACAATGATGTTGGTTCAGAATCTGATTCGGATTCAAGCGCTGGTTCCGATTCGGAACTTGAAAAGATTCCAGTGAATGAAGAAAATCCCGAACAAGCCGCCGCCGCCGCCGCACCCGCACCCGCACCCGCACCCGCCGCCGTATCAAATGCTTTATTCAGTGGAGGCCAGAATCACTTCATTCAAGGTATGAAGAAAAATAAGACGCATCGTCACCATAAACGACGCAACCGACATCATACATTGCGTAAAAAATAAAGACATGGACATGGACATGGACTTGGACATGGGCCTGGACATGGACATGAAACCACAAACGATTCATTCGTGTTTTCATACTTACCGACGACTTTTATCGCTTCTTTTTATACAAGAATCGATACAACATATACAACAGAATGGCCGTTAAACTGTAGTAATACACCTGTGATAGTGTATCACCGCGAATATCAGAAAGGTCACCGTTTCGATTATCCTCGTTAGGTTCGATAAGTTGCGCCAATCTTTCAATCATTTCATCGTATAATGAAGGTCCCGAAGCTCCAGACGCTCCAGACGCTTCATTCGGTGGCGCAGCGTTATCGCTGGTTGTGTATTCAGCGGGTCTCATTCCACTATAAAATGTCCCAACATTATTATTATGTCGTTCAATGATTTCCGTCGCATCTAAACGTTCATCGACCGCACCATCGTCGCCAGTACCGCGTTTGCGCTCAAACTTGTCAAACGACAATCCCGTCATCGGCGATGTTTTCGTCGCGCTGCCACCAATATTATAACTTAAAGGACTTCGATGCGACATCTGATATGCAACCCCAGAAGAACCAGCTAGACTGCCCATATGACTGAGTCCTTCAATCCTTTTATCGGGTGGGCATTTTTTGCCTGATGCTGGATTGCGCCCATCCGGAAAATGGCACGGATTCATTTCCACCATTTCAACGAGCGCGATATGATGCGTTTCGCGGTTGCGAATATTATTATTGTTCACGGTTTGTAACGTAACCTCCGCGCAATCCGGATATGTACCTGCTGTAAAACCGTTGAATAGCTGAACCGGGTTTAATGCACCTAAATTGCCGAGTGCACCAGGAATAAGACCACGGAGGTCATCCATTGTCTGTCCATCCGCGCCTTTTGAAATAAACGGAATCGACCCATCAGGTATGTTATTCACATAAATCCATCGCGACACCTTCTTTTTGTCACCTGCGCGTTTTTCATCACGCTTTTTTTTCTCTTCATTGAGCGCATTTTTCAGTTTTGTCGCCCGGTCCTCTGTGATTTTCTTCGCACGTTCTTGTCTTCCAACATCGGCATAATCATTTTCCCACTTTTCGTCTTCTTCGCGCTCTTTCTTCCATTTTTCAGCGGTAGTTTCGCTACATTGTCCCTTTGTTTCCAAGAAGAATTTATTTCCGAGGGGTTTACCTGTAACACTTGCATTCCCTGTTCCCGAAATAAGCACTTCGACGTAGGAGAGAAGACCGTCTACATTTGTCGACAGTGCATTGAGAGAAAATCCAGGCGACATCCCCATCGCGGACGGTTGTTTAATACTTTTCCAGTAATCATAGGATTCCCCTAAGAATGCAGACATCGCGCCAATACTATTTATTGGTGAGATTAAATAATGAGACCTTCCTACTTTATATCGATATCCAGTTGTCCGTCTGGCGAAAGTGATTTATTCAAATCTTCGATTTGTTTTCCTAATTCTTGTAATTTATCTTCTGTTTGCTGGATACTTTCCTTTTGTTCTTTCATCGCATTCACATATTTAGTAAGTTCATTTATTTTACCCTTTATTTCAATGTACTGACCACAATCCGTTCCGCATGGCAGTTTCTTTGCGGTTTCTTTTTCATCCTTATTCGCGCTGTCAAACGTCCCTGACTTATTCATGGTTTTCCCGCCTTTCGACGACGCGGGCGCCATCCCCTCAATTGCTTTACGAAATATTTCCGCTTCTGACATGTATTCGTCGCGACGGTTCAATGAAACGGGGACAAATAGATGTTTCCAAAACGAGTGGCCGAATATTCTCTCGCCGTTGAATAATAATAATATGAAAAGGCCGGCGACAATCATACTCGCAGCAATGATGAACGCCTGATATTTAATAATGGGGTGGGTCGCGGTGTCGTTTACAAATTGGCTTACATTTGACCTAAATAATGATTCATTGGGATGCTCTTCACCATCGGTGTGAATGAAACCGTGAAATATCATTCGAATGTACGGATACTCTTTACATTTGTACACTATTTTTACTTGTTCGACTTTTCTACGATTTTATCCACACTTTGTTTCATAATTGCAATGATTCTATGTTGCCTCTGAATGATTGCATTATTGTTTTTGATATCATTTTGAAGATTGGCGGCATTTTGAACCAGGTCTGTCAACCGTTTTTTCAATGCTAGAACCTCATTACATTCCTTTGGACAATTCTCATCGCCGACGCCGGCGCCAGCACCACCGCCAGCACTGTCCTCTGCCCCCCCGCTTTGTTTTTTCGTATTCTTTTTCGTATTCGTTTTCGTATTCTTTTTCGTATTCTCCATTCCTTCGATTTCATCTAGACTACCATGCCGTAATCGTATATTATCTCGCACATTTAGATAAACGCCCTTTACTACATTCCGGAGTGTAATATCTAATATCGCGATAACTGCACCAATCACTAGTAAAATTGTAAGATTTGATAGATTTTTTGTATAAAACTCGATATATTCGAACATTCCCCTCTTATAATATTATCTATACAATTCTTTGTTGTCTACGCTACGATAATTATTGTATATGTTATGTATAGATACGAATCGAGAATGAGCAAATCATTTGTTTCATGGCCACTCAATTTTAGAACAATGAGGGTCGCAATCCGTTCCACCAAAGAATCTACTACACGAAGTGTATTTCCGGGGTTCACTCGACCCGCAGAAAATGGCCCGTCAACAGAAGGAAACCCATTGAATGATTTCGGAAGAGACACAAAATGCTGTAATTTTCCCGAAACCAAAAACGTCATTAAGAAGTCCAGTTTCAAAGCTCGACCCATTAAGCACTGGCGTAAAAGTCTTATGCCATCGTCCACCAATAAATCCCGCCCTACCATCGGGTTTATTGACCGTCCTGGCGGTATCGTGTTTAGAGGAAATGCATGCGGCTGTGATTCGCGTGTTGCTTCAAAGCAGAACTACCTTGTTCAAGATATACCTAGACCCTTTTTGCGCGAATGTATGCCGGATGAAATTGTACAGAATCCCGGTTATAAACAGGTGGGAGTACTGGGGCAACCCGGGTCATACCAAATCAATACCGGTATTTATGAAACGAAGAATCTCTCGTTCAACCCGAAAAAACGCATCATTCGCAGCGGGAATACCAACGTAAGTCGGGCGTATCATACAAATACCGCGTCGTATCTTCAGGCGAGATGCAGGACATACCAGCAACAACAGACATTTTCAAAGATGTCGGGGACGCCGAATCAGTATCTTCTGGCGGATGGAACACCCGTCAATCCTAGTGATTCGAAAACTGGGTCGCAGGTATACTATTCAACCAATTGCGGAAACGCCGAGAGAATCTATCCTGACGTGAACGACCGCACCAAGTGCCGTACAACTGTGATTCATAAACCGAATAATATGAAATACGGTGTTCAAGGCGCAGTATCTGCTGGAACACGCCTCGAGAGATTGAAATTGGATACCATTACAAAGAATGGTGCGTCGTTTAAGACGGCATTTGGTGTTGCTGCCGGAAATGCGGGTCAGTATCATGGCGCCTCGATGGGTGCGCCATACTTCATTAAGAGCAAAATATTCAAACCCGATTGCAATTTGTACAATCGGGCGGTGAAGAGGCCACACTTGCGGTGTGAATGAAGCGCAATGAGCGCATTTTCTCACGAATATATAGACGTATCTATTATACATTCGTGATTCACATCATGAAACATCACACACGCAAACGTAGTCATCCCCCTCACCGTATGCGTACACGTAAAAAATCGAATCACCATCACCACCACACCGACGACGCCACACTTCGTAGGAACAATTTCTATTTATGGGCGAATCGAAAGTGGTTGAACGAAGTCCCAAAGACACTTCCGAGAGATTTGAAGTATATCCGACCTTTAGACAATTTCAAACTGATACAAGATGAAATGTACCGCAATGTGCTTACCATGGTGCATGATTATACGCGCAATAAAACATCCTCTGCACGTCAAATGAAAAATGTATTCGCGTCTTTTCGCGACCTACGCCCGGAACCCATCCTTCGTCATATTTCCGACTTTTGTAAACAATACAATGACCTCGTTCAAGAAAATAACATCTACAAGTTTCTCGGTATTATGAATCAATGCGAAATGGTGAGTTGGGCGCTCCCTGTCGTATGGAATATATATCCGGATGAATACACGCCGGGAAAAATGTCGCCACATTTATGCGGTCCGTCATTATCATTATACGATTACCGGTTTTATTTGAATGACACGGTTATCGAGAAACAGATGCGGAATGTGCGTTTGAATGTAAGCAACACATCGGTTGTTCGCGAAGAACAAATGGGCGGGGGCGGCGGCGGCGGCGGCAAAAACGACGGTCCCGTGTTTGAACCCAATACCATCGAATACATCAAATATAAACACCGTATTACAAAAGCATTTATGAAGTTCATCGACGACGTCTTTACAAAATGCCTCGGACGTGATTATGAACAAACCCACAATATTAAGGCCCAAGATGTATACGATACCGAATGTATTCTAATGGAACACTTGTCAATGTTAGACCCGCGATTTGATGATAATTACGCGAATATCTATCAATCTGCGAAACATCCGGATAAACCTCCCCATCTCTCGGGAGATAAGACACGGAAACATACACACCGCCACTGTGATTGCGGTATATATACGGATGCCGACGCAACCATTGACGCCGACATGTCAAAACGACTTGCCACCCCGCATTACCGCGATAATATTCGTGGTGCGACGCGTGTTCTTGTACAGGATGCATTGCCGCTTACCGATATTGACTGGGTCGAGTTGGCCAAGTGGATTGGGTATCCGTCCACCACCGCCGCCGCCGCCACGTCGTCGAGTACGCATGTCCCAAAGTACTTCATTGCATTTCAGGTCGGGTATTTGAAATCTGTAATGGCGCGTCTGAAAAAGGAGTGGGCGTCAGACAAATGGAAGAGTTACTGGTATTTCATCTATATGCGCCAATTGATATGTTTCCATGACAAGTGGCGAGAGATTTATCTCGACTTCAACGAGACACTTATTCACGGGAAAGACACACACTTTCCGAGAGAATATTTCCCGATTATTGGATTGGCGTATACATTCCCGAAGACAATGACGGAAGAGTTCACGCGACAGTTCAAAAATGAAGAAATGGTAACAAAGGTTCGAGAGATTGGAAATACGATACTCGAGTGTTATAAGGACCGTATCCAAAAGAATACATGGATGTCGGCATATACCAAGAAAGGCGCGCTTAAAAAACTCAATACATTAGTTATGCATATCGGCGAAGCGAATCTCTCGGCGCATGACCCGACAACCCTCGACTACGACCCGAAAGATGCGTGGGGAAATCTAATGAAGCGCAGTCTCCAGCGCACATTGTATATCGCAAAACATCACACGAATCCAGAGGGCAAACTCTCACAGAAGGACCTAGACCTCATGAATTGGGGAATAATGAAACCAGTCGGGTATCATTCTTTCGTTACGAATGCATATTATACACCGACTACGAACAGTATTTATATTCCGACAGCATATATGCATAGTATGAATGTACAGTTCGGGCGCGGGTATGAGTATGACCTTGCCTCAGTCGGATTTACATTCGGCCATGAAATCTCTCACGCACTTCATGTATCCTCGCGCGTGTATGACTATCGCGGCGTCATCAAAAATTGGTGGGCACGTCCCGATATCGCGACCTATGAACGTAAAATCGCGCGAATACGTAAGCAGTATGAAACCGTTTCCAAAAAGGACGGATTTGTCATTGAAGGAAATCTCTCGCTCCCTGAAAATTTGGCCGATGTTACGGGCATCGCCGTTTGTGAAGATGCATTGAACCGTTTTCATGACCGTGGAGGATATAACGAGGATGGCAGCAGCGTCGTCAGCGTCGTCAGCGGCGTGAGCGACGCCAACCTTCGCAGGATGTCATTCAATAATTTTTACACCTATTACGCCATTCAGAGTCGTCAATATGCGAACCGACGTGAAATCTTGGTCCAGGTGTTGTCGAACCCCCATCTTAATATGAAAATACGAACAAATGTACCCTTGATGCGGAGTAAGACCTTTCATGATGTCGTTGAAATCAAGAAAGGCGATAAAATGTACAATGACGATTTTGACGCTGTGTTTTAGGCGTATCTCAACGGCAATAAAATAGGTATAAAACTTCTAGTTTATTGTATTTTAATCTAATAAATGGGAACAACGATGTCAATGGACCATAATGAGGATAATGCTACCGGATTAAATGAAGCCACCGACGCCACCGACGCCAATGCTCACGCTGACGCTACAATGTTGTTGTCATTCGAAGACAAATTACGCCAAGAATCGATACTAATTCCGGAAGACACTGAAGATATTCATATTCAGGCCGGGACAACGGCCACTGTGGACACTGCGGCCACGGTGGACACTGCGGACACTGCGGACGCAGACGCGACGAATGTGACCAATAACTACGGTCGCGGAAAACACTGGAAAAGGAACTTAAAGAAAAAACAGCAGCAACAACAGCAATCGACCGTGGTCACCCACGCAACAGAGCGCACGATAGAGCAACGCCGGGAACAAGTGAGACCCATTGTGGATAAACTCACGGAACTCCAGATGAATGTTTCTTATCCTGCCATCCGCGAGTTATACAAGCAAATTAGTCACTTTATAAAAACGGGTGAAGACGCGAAAATCAAAATCGCGTTCCCGGAATTCTCTCGTAAAATAAAAGGCGAATTATCGAATGCGCCTTATATTCCATGTTGGGTGAAATTGGAGATGGACTAGGCTCGCGGAAGGGCGCGTGTATCTGCGCGTGCGCGCGCACTAGAATACAATATTGTCATCAATCCACTTTTTGATGCGAATATTCACCGGTTCCAGTATTTTATTCAATCCTTCGACATAATTCAAGTAATACTGCGTATCATTTTGGATTTTCAGTAATGTGTGATAAATAATCGTATAATCTTCTTGCGAATAAATGTCCGTGATTTTCACGAATATCAGGTCGACATTGGTATCGATGACACTGTCTATGGGGTGGTCGCTTGTCGCCGACGACAGTATTTTCATCGGATATTGTCGAGGCAGTTCGTCATCTGCTGCGTGAGCGGCGGCAACGGCGGCAACGGCGTCATCTGGTCGATTCGCGATACGCCGCACCAACTCTGGATTATCCAGCATCCCCTTATACATTTGAAGCGTATGAAGAATATGGATTTTGTCCGTTTGATTGTATGTTCGTATC
>Ga0255094_1000631_pt1 | contig 17794 bp, 16 predicted proteins | sample Colum_Law_RepB_8_2_FD_188434 | JGI IMG/M metagenome (GOLD analysis project Ga0255094, IMG submission 188434) | Freshwater microbial communities from Columbia River, Oregon, United States - Colum_Law_RepB_8d | ecosystem: Environmental > Aquatic > Freshwater > River | place: USA: Oregon...
ATAAATGACTGTAATGATTATAAATGCTGGCCTTGTAATGGGCTTAGAAAAATTATTAACAATTAGCGAAATATTGTGCCCTGCTCTGCGAATAATGAATTAGATAACTAAAAACGGATCAACAAAAGTATTAACCGTGGCTTGGGATGTATAGGAAATCTGGGAAGAATGAATCTTCCTCGTTTATTAAGTTCACAAATATTAGGAGAAACAAAATGAGTACCAAAGAAAACCCAAAGATGGATGCAGTAAAAATTCCGGTTGCTAGGGTTACCAAGCGTTCTAGCAAGGCGAAGGTGCTTGCAGGCAACCTTTCCAGCACACAATGCGTTTATCTTTACCCTCCAAAAATCAAAGGCAACGATTGGGGCCTTGCGATTGGCACTAAAGGCGAAAAACCCAGAATCATGACCAACCTTAAAGAAATCGCTGATGGGATTCTAGAAAGCGATGGCGAAATCAAATGGTACGCCAAAAGGGTTAATATGCCTGCCAGCGAGAAATGTGCGTGGGATATTTACTTTAGCGCATCCAAAGCTTGATTACTTTTACCGCAATCCCTTTCAAGCCAGACTAACCCTCTGGCTTTTTTTATTACACTTCTCTTGACCTTTTTTGCCCATTTAAGTCAGAATCCCTCTATTAGTTCTGTTCCCAATTGGAGATTACTCATGCAGTGGAAATTGTTCGCAATCGCTTTTCTTTTTCTTGTCCCTTCTTCGCTTCTTAATGCACAGGATAATCCTGAAGTTGCTAGGTTACAAGGCGCCTGGGAAGTAAATTCCCTAATTGAAAATGGCGAAGTTGTTTCCCTTAAAAGCGTACGCGAAACCATGATTCGCGATGGCGTTCTCGTCATCGAAGGAAACCTCATGCGCTTCACCAACCCCGTGAACAACAAAAAACGCGAACTCGCTTTTGTTTTAAACCCAGACCAAAATCCCAGAACCATCGACCTTACCTCAACCGATAAAATGGGCAGCAAAGGTATCTACATGCTCGACTCCAATAATTTATTGCTCTGCCTTTGCGCCCACGATTCCAACGAACGGCCTACCATCTTCGCCTCTACTTCCGTTTCGAAATCCATGCTCTTTAGCATGCGCAAACTCACTGGCAATACCCCTATTGTTCCACCCGCTGTTCCACCAGCCGTTCCACCCGTTGTAACCACCAGTAACGCAAAGCCCCCCGTAGCAGTTCCCCCACAAGTAATCACTCCCGCGCCTACTGCGCCACTTTCCCCTCCTTTAAGTGTCCCAACTTCCGATGAACAAATTCGCAAAATCCTCGTAGGCACCTGGGGCCATCAAGATGAAGAACGCATCGAAACCTTTACCATGAATTCCGATAATACTTTCAGCTCTACCTGGACTTCCAAAAAATTCTTCCCCAAACTCTTCAAAGGCGAAGAACGATGCAGCGGTACCTGGAAACTTAAAGATGGCGTCATCATCGCCTACATCACCTCAAGCACCGATGACCATATCCGTAACCAAGTCTTCTCCTACAGGGTTTCGTGGTATACCACGACAGAAATTGCACTCATCGACCAAAAAGGTAGAATCCACAGGGACTGGAAGATTTCGCCATAAACATTGTCCCCCTACAACAACGCTTTTACATTCTTAATGACTGTATTTTTGACCTAAAGCTCATCCACTTCGCTGGATGGGCTTCTTTCTTTTTCCCCCTACTCCTAACCCTCTTTCCTCTAGCTGTTATTCCAAACATTTCTCTTTTTCTGTCTTTTTTTCTTTTTCTTCCCCCAACTCCCAACCCTCTTATCAATGCCTTTAAGCCCACCCACTGCGCTGGGTGGGTCTCTTTCTTTTTCCTTCTCATCAATCAAAAACAAGAGACCCATGGAACGCAGTCCATGGGCTTTGAAGCCATTCACCAACTCAAATCAAGATGTGTTTTTGATTCCGTGTCTCTGCTTCTGTCTTTTCCGTGTAATTCCGTGTTAATCCGTGGCAAATGTTTCTGCTTGGTTTTCTGTCTTTTCTTCCGTCCGTGGCTAATCTTAATTCTGCTTGTTCTTCCTTCCTTGGCTAATCATTTGCATTTGCATTTACAGATGAATGACTCGGGATTCTCGTGCCGATTTCGCAAGTGCATCCAATACCCTTAAGGTTTTCACCGCTTCCATCGCTTCGGGAATCACCGCAGTATTATTTAAAATCGCTTGGCTGAAATGATCATGCATCAAAGCAATTTGATCAAACCCTGGAACATGATGATGCTCAAGGTTGCCATTTCTTTGAATGCTGAATCCAGCATGTTGCTCGGGTAGCCAAAAGTTGGGGATGTTTAAAACCCCATTGCTGCCAACGATTTCAAAGCCCATGCGAACAGGAAGTGTGAAGCCACAATCAAAGCTTGCGACTCTGCCATCTGCAAAATTCAAAATCCCGGTCATCGCAACATCAACACCCCGATGGTATTGAGCCTGGGCATATACGCTGATGGGTTCAGATTCCATGGCCCAGCGAATACCAAAAATAGGGTAACACCCAACATCAAGCAATCCACCACCGCCCATCTCGGGATATAGGCGAACATTGCTGCATTCGAGATCCTCCATGAAAAAAGTAAAGACGCCATGCACTCGTAAGGGGTCACCAATTTGCCCTTGTTTGAGCATTGATTTGATTTTTGCAGTGCGAGGATGGTGGGGCCACATGAAACCATCCATGAGCTTGACACCTTTTTTGGCGCAATAATTCACCAACTCCTCAGCTTCCTTTGCAGTAGGGGCGAGGGGCTTTTCGCAAATCACATGCTTGCCATGGTCTGCGGCTTTTTTTGTCCATTCCGCATGAAGGTGGTTTGGCAAGGGGTTGTAAATGATATCTATTTCAGGGTCTTTTAGCAGGGCTTCATAAGAACCATAGGCTTTTGGGATGTTGGCTTCTTTTGCAGCAGCGTTTGCTTTTTCCTGCGATCTGCTAGCAATAGCTGAGAGTTCGGTGAATTGAGTTCTAGCAAAAGAGGGTATTACTCGGTTATTGATTTTTGCAACGCCCAGAATGCCTAGCTTGGTCTTTTTTTGTACAGTCATGATTGCTCCTTGTTACAATTAATAATTCTTTAAGATTACACCTTACAATAACAATTGTGGTTTGCCCAGTTTTCAAATTTGGTTTAATCATGAAACATCATCGAATTCGTTTAAGGGGGCCTTGGCAGTGCACTATTACACCAAGTGATTTAGCACCGATAACGCAGACTATTACTGCGCCGTGCTTGATCCCAGAAATCGTCGAAGGGACTTCATTTCGAATTGCCCGAAAATTGGGTAGGCCTAGTACTCTGCTTGCAGAAGAAGCGGTTTATCTGATGATTACAAAGCCTAAGTATGCTTTCGATGTTTTTTGGAATCAAAAGAAAATAGGAATTACCACTGTAGATGAAGACTTTGAATACCCTATCAAGGAGCTGCTTTTAGAGAGAAATATCCTTGAGATGGAGGGGTGTGCAACGCAAGCTAGGGCGTTTTTATTTGAGGAAACTTTCCTTGAAATCCGAATTCTTCCCTCCAGTTCACTAGCATAATTAGAGTTACAAGCCCGAAAGTCAGCCTTAGTAATTTGTGAGATACCATGGAAATTGAAAATCTGTCGCTGCGAATTGATGAAGCCCCTTTGAATGAATTGATTACTAAAAAGCTGCCAAAGGGCACCAACCTGCAAGAACTAAAAGTGGTGATGGAGGAAGGCGAAGTATCCCTTGAGGGCAAATATTTTGCTGTAATGTTCCCCATTAAATTCAAGGTGTTGTTGAATGTTCATCTTGAAGGCAACAATATCTCTGTAGCATTTAAGGATTTTAAAATTCAGGGCATGCCCGCAGCACTGTTCAAAAACATGCTGATTGAATTCATCACGGAACAAACTGAAGGAATAGAAGGAATCATTGCCCAAGAAAAGGGTATTTTAATTGTACCCGAGGCGATGCTGAAGAATGAAGGCATCAAGCTGGGTGGCAATCTGCGAAAAATCGAATGCTTGAAGGGTGCGGTAAGAATCATTGCAGGTACATAAAAAATCCCCGCAGAGGTATTCGCACTGCGGGGAATCTTAAATTAGACTTGGGCTTTTAAACTTTAATTTGCGCGTTGAATTCCATTTTGATTAGTTGCACCTGTTGCGCCCACTGGTGAAACCTTAGGCATGAAGTTGCCATACCTGCGCGATAATTCTTGAGTGGGTGGATAATAAACTTCCTGACCTGGAAGTAATAAGCCACTCTTGGGTGTATCGATTCTGGCACGGGGATGGTTTTCATTCCACATTTGCAATGCTTTTGAATAATCTGGATTACCATAAATCTTTTGACTAATGCTTGCATAGGTTTCGCCAGGCTGGCACAGATATGCCTGTTCGGTCCAGCTTTCCACCCGTGGTGCGCCTATTGCTGCTGGGATTGGAGCAATGGGAGTAACCGCTGCTGGGGTATACAACTGGTTTGAAGCACTGCTGACGGTTCCCGGAGGGGGCACAGGCATTATCGGCGAACTATTATTTGATGGAATCGTAAGGACTGCGCCTGCGCCTGGATTGGTTCCATTGATAGGCGGGGCTGAAATGATTTCATTCGCACCTAAAGGCTTTTGCTGATTCTGCATTGGCGAACCATAGGGAGCAACTGGAGCAATGTAGCCTCCATTATTCCCAATGGGGTTATTCACTGGGGCAACCCTGTTGTTTGGGTCTGCTGGAATAAATTCCGTTCTACGAGCGGGGCCCTCATTCGCATTAAATGGAATGGCGTTACTCAACCTTACGGGTGGCATGGGTGATGTTGTATTTAAAGGGGGCGGGGAACCTGCGCCAAATCCTGGAGCTGCTGGAGGCGGAGGCGGGGCTGTTATCGTTCCCGCAGATGGAGATAAAGGAATCGAGTTCCCGGGCAACGGCGGTAAGCCTCCACTATTTAGTGGCGGTGATAATGGTGGTGAAATCGGTGCAATTGCAGGCACAGAAGGTAGGCCCATTGGTACGGGGGGAGCAACTGGTGCTGATGGCAGGCCCATTGGTATGGGGGGAGCAACTGGTGCTGGTGGCGGAGGCGGCGCAATGGGTTCAGGAGTTCCCGAACTTGGAATACCAGGCACGCCCAAAGGAGGAGGAGGCGGAGTTCCATTTGGTGCCGGCGGTGGAGGTGGTGCGATTGCTGGAATTCCTGATGCAGGTGCAGTTGGCAGTGGGGGAATTCCACCAGAAGTTGGGGGCGCAGGTGGATCAATAGGAGGAATAGTGGGTGCGGACCCTGGCAATGGCGGTAATTCGGTTTTGGTATTTTCGCCAGGCAATGGGGGAAGGCCACCGCTTTTTCCTGACAGATCAGGCACTGGGGGAATGGGAGGCGCCCCGGGGATTGCGCTTGGTTCAAATGCGGGCAGGCCTTTGTTCTCTTCGGCTGTAGTCAGTTTGATTTCGTTACCCGGTACAGGTACTAGTTCCATATTTGAGGGGGTACCAACGGGAACAATTCCTGCGTCTGTAGCTGTATTTTTTTGGTCTACAGCAGCGACAACGGCCTCGGTATTTGCTGCTTTTGTAGGGGCAGGTTCCATATATTTTTTTATAATCACAGCGGAAAGCAGCCCTACAAATGATGCAGTTACCACCAATCCTGCCTTGGTTTCTCGATTCATCGAACCAACTCCTTACAAGTTAGGCGGGCATATGTCGGCAGAACCGACCCCCACACTTTAATTATGTCTGATAAATTTCACTACTGCTTGTATGGCGATGCCCTTAATATTGGAACAGTCCATACATTGATCCCTTACAACCCATACAACTGAAAAAGTTGCGGGTTAGATGCTTACTACTTCTTTTCGAGGTTGCTCATCTTTTGGGTGTACTTGCGCCATCTCTCAAGATCCCAGATTTCAAAATGATCCTCAACACCAACGATTGCGATCTCTTTTTCAAGGCTGCCAAACAGGGCCAATCTTTCGGGGATTACAATCTTTCCTTCCTTAACCGGTATCTTTTCTATCTGACCAAAAAACAATCTGCGGAATACCCGGACATCCATTTCGCTTGCAGGGGAATGCTCTAGCCTGTCGCTTAATTTTTCAAGATGGTCCACACTCGTTAGCCAAAGACATGGATCGGGCCCGGGCGACATAAGTACCTGCGTGCAATTGCCCAATTGATCGATTACTTCGGGTGGAAGGGTGAGCATCCTTTTGCCTTCAAGCGCACGGGGATAAGTGCCTGTTAAGGTGACGACAATTTTAGATTTTGCATCGGGAAGTTTGGGCCTGGCTTCTGGCAGAGGTTGTACGGTTGAAGCAGGTTCTTCTGATTGCAAAGTGGCATCTGCAGGAACTTTAACCACGACACCTTTTTCCAGCGGTGCTTCAGGTAATAAAGCTGGGTTAAGCTTGGCAATCTCAGGCCATCGCTTTTCATTTCCCAGAGTCTTTTTTGCTATCTCTTGGAAGTTTTCAGAATCAAATCGAACCAGATATAACTTCGAGCTGATTTGTTTTGCATCTATCAAGGCTGGTACTTCACCTAGGTTGGTTTTAACCTGTCCCTTCACTTCGAATTTAATGAACGGAGGTTTTGCATTGCCTACGCCAACGCCCAAGTTTATGCTGCCATTCTTTGGTTCAGTTGGTTTGATGTTTGCAGATTTAAACCCGCTGTAAATCCCTTCGAGAACTCTGGGCAGATCGATCGTCTGGGAAGGAGTTGGGGCGGGCGCTGGGGTTTTAACATCATCTTTAATTTGAAGGGGAAGCGTTGCGGGGGTGGCTTTCTTCTCTTCAACAACTGGAGTTTTTGATTCTTCTAGCACTGGTATTAACGCAGGCACAGGTATTAACGCAGGTGCAGGTGCTAAGGTTGGTGCGGGGGGAAATAAAGGAAGCGTAGGCTCTTCCTTCATTGGCTGAAATTGCACCGGTTGGATTTCTTCTTTCTGAAGCACCGGAGGCTCTTTTGATTCTTCCACAAGAATATTTGGTGCCTTGCTTTCAGCTACTTTTTTGGGAATCATCCCAGGCGAGGGCAGATGCCCTTGCTCCTGCAACAACATTGTTGTGATTATTTTTGCATGTGTATGCCTAGGTATGTGCACTGCAGCATGGCTTACGCCATTCTTATTAAGCACTAATCCTGATGCAAAAATAAGCAGTAATCCCGCAAAACCCATCGATGCTATTTTCAACATGATTTACCTTCCATGGCAATGCCAGGGACAAAAGAACACTATACTTTTTTAGCTGCCCGCAATTTCGCACTGCGCGATCTTGCATTTCGATTTTCTTCTTCTTCGCCCGCCTGCACGGGTTTTCGTGTTAGCGCAAGGTACCTGCTGGTATCTTTGAACGCGGCTTTTACTTTGCGATCTTCCAGCGAATGAAAACTTATGATTACAAGCCTTCCCTCTGTTTTTAAACAATAAGGAGCGAGCTGTAAGAAGCTATCAAGCGATTCCATTTCGCAATTAACTGCAATGCGGAAGGCTTGAAAAGTGCGGGTTGCGGGGTCGATTTTTCCTGAACGGGGAACACACCTGCGCACTAATTCTGCGAGGTCGGTGGTGGTGCGAATGGAGTTTATTTTGCGCTCGAGCACTATAGCCTTGGCTATTCTTCTACTGAACCGCTCTTCACCTAATTGAAAAATCAAATCTGCGAGGCTGCGTTCATCGAGTTGCGCTACCAGTGCGGAAGCTGGCATTCCCCGGGTAGGATCCAACCGCATATCCAGCGGGCCTTCTCTTTGAAAACTAAGGCCCCGGGCACTGTCATCTAATTGATCCGAACAAATTCCTAGATCTGCAAGGATTCCATCGACTGCGGGGATATTCAGTTCATCGAGCACTTGGCGCAGCTGATCAAAGGAAGCATGAACGAAAGTAATGTTGGGATTGGTGAGCCTTTTTTTGGCGGTTTCAATCATGAAGGGATCGCAATCAAGAGAAATCATTTTGCCTGTGGGCCCGATTTTTTCTGCAATCAACCGGGTATGGCCACCCGCACCTAAAGTTGCATCAACGATGATCTGCCCGGGTTGCGGATCGAGCCAATGGAGAACCTCCGCGGGAAGCACGCTGGCATGCTTCGTGGCAAGTGATTCAGAATTATCAGCAGTGGGAAGATCCCTATCCAAGGCAAACATCCTGAAAAAAGCCCTGCTGAAAGTAAAAAGCAGGTAATGGGGCGGGATGCTAACCGGAGTTGGAAAAAAAAAACAGCCCTTCTGTGACCTGGGGAGGCAAGAAGGGCTGCTGGTGTTGAGGAATAGGATTTTAGGGCAATAAGGCAGGCTGGGAGGTCCGCCCGACGCCCTATGGCTCGCTGCTACGAGCCCGAATCCTTCCTACTGGTACTGAATCCATCCAAAACTTGCAGACTGACTATTTCCCCTGAAATGCTCCCTCTGCCACACTATCGAAGCGGGGCGAGTTTTCAGCGAGGTATTGTTTCCAACGGGTAAAGTCCCAGAGTTCCAAGTGATCTCGAACTCCGATAAGGACTACTTCACGATCCAAACTGGCGAATTGAGCTAACCTTTCGGGGATCAGCATTCTGCCTGCCTTGTCGATTTCCACCGATTCGGTCTGGGCAAAATATAATCTTCTGAATACCCGGCCTTCACCATCCGTTGCTGGTACTGCATCCATTCTTTCAGCAAGGGCTTCCAAGCCACTTTGTGTGTACAACCAAAGGCACTTGTCGGGTCCTGGAGTTACAAACACCATGTCCGGATTTTGCATCACATCCCGCACTTTGCGGGGCAACGCCAAACGCTTTTTATCATCTAACGTGCGTTCGTGCGTTCCGGTTAATAACATGGGCCTTTTCACTCAATTCATTGCTGGTTTAGCAATAAAAGAGGCATCCTTGCCTTTTCCCACCAAGCTCCACTTGGCTCCACAGTTCCCCACTATATTTGTTTTATTCTCCACCGCAAGCATTTTCTTCCCAGAAATTAAAATATTTTTTACCCCTTCTTTTTGCTTACCTATTAAAACCACAATAACCGGTAAATAGCCCCTAAACTCTTTATTTTATTTAAATTAGATCTTTATTATCTATTAATTATTACGGGTATCTTTTGCTTAAGCTTTAGTATCAGATTAATTATTTGGATTGTTTTGGTTTTATGGTTTGAAACAACCTTTTCACAAGTTCATTTGCTTGATAACTTGCTCTAAAACCTTGTTGCTTACTTTTAAATATGCGATATTATATAATTGTTAAACATTGAATAAGGTGTTCATTCTTGGTTGTTAGCAGCCATACAATTAAATTTGGAATTATCCTTCCTCAAGTTTTTGTCGTTTGAGATGTGCAGTTTTATAGAGGTGAATGATTAATATTTTTAACGAGTCACATACTTCATTGGCTACGGAAACTGCTGAGCCTGTAGCTAAAGCTGTGGAAACTGTTGCCTCCCCTTCTGGTAGGCTTGAAATCCCCAAGACCGCCCAACCGGTTAAACTCGATAAGCGCTATGTGTTTGCCCTTGGTCTTGTGCACTGCCTGGCTCTTTTGGCGGTTATCCCTTGGTTTTACAGTTTGACGGGTTTGCTTGTGGGCATTGCTGGGATTTTCCTGTTTGCGATGATGGGTATAAATATTGGTTACCACCGATTGTTGACACACCGCGGGTTTACCTGCCCCAAGTGGTTTGAACACACGCTGGCGTTGTTGGGGATTTGCACACTGCAAGATTCGCCCGCCCGTTGGGTGGCTATTCATCGATTACACCACAAAGATTCAGATGAGCAACCAGATCCGCACTCCCCACTTGTAAGCGCTTACTGGGGCCATATTGGCTGGTTGTTTGTTCGCAATCGAGAATTTCATAAGGTCAAGCATTTCGAATGCTATGTTCGCGATTTATTGCGAGACCCGTTCTATCTGAAACTTGAACGAAATTCTTTATGGTTGGGTGTTTATGTTTTGCATGCCGTGTTGTTTTTGTTTGCTGGATACGCTGTTGGTTGGTTTATGACAGGCACTTTAGATGGTTCCCTTCAGATGGGCCTAAGCTTTTTGGTTTGGGGTGTATTCGTGCGCACGGTATTTGTTTTACATAGCACTTGGGCTGTAAATTCAATCTCGCATCTTTGGGGCTATCGCAATTATAAAACCACTGATAACAGCCGTAACAACTGGCTGGTTACCCTGATTTCGCATGGTGAAGGTTGGCACAACAACCATCATGCAGAACAGATGTCTGCATCGCATGGGCATCTATGGTATGAGTTCGATCTTTCGTGGTGGGTGATTCGAAGTTTTGAGTGCGTAGGGTTGGCTAAGAAAGTTGTTAGGCCCCGTTGTTGGAAAACAGCTAAAGAGCCCCAAAACAATTTCGAAGCGAATTCAATTTCTTAAGCTTCATTCGTTTAACTTTCAAACATCATTTTAATCAAGCCATTGCTTTGCTAAAGATTTCATTTTGATTAGCATAGCAGTGGGTTCCTTAGGGCCTTCGTATTCGAGCGAAACCCAACCCTTGTAGTTGCTTGATTTAAGTACCTTGTAGCAATTCTCGAGATCAAAATCCTTTGGTTTCCCCTGTTCATCGAAGCCATGAAACTTGGCACTGCACACCTTGCGGGCATGTTTGAACATAATGGGAAGGCCTGCGGTGCGTTCTGGCTCAGATTTGAAAAGGCCGAAGTCGGGGCAGGAGCTAATGTTTACTCCAACTGCCTCAATAATTTTTGCGACTTTCACCGGGTCTGCGCTGATGCCAAAATGATTTTCAATGATGATCTCCACACCTTTAGCTTTACCTAGTGCTGCAAGCTTTTTGTATTGCTCGATAGTTATTGCAAGATCCCAATCGGGTTTTTCGGGGTTGCCTGTGTTCACTCGCATCGAGGGGATGCCAAGTTTTTCTGCAACACTAAGGAGTTCTACAAAGCGTTTGAAATCCTCTGCTCTTTTGGTTTCATCTGCCCGGGCAAGGTTTACACCCTTCATGTTGTCGCTAAGGTGGATGAAGTTATAGCCTTTATCTTTGGCAAGTTTTTTAAGGCCGAGAAGGTAATCATTTTCGAGGCTTGCTAAATGAGCGCTAGATAGTTCGAAGTTAGATATACCGATTTGAGCTTGGGCAACTTCCATCACTTTTTCGAGTTTCCACTCTGCTAGTTCGAACTCGGGTTTGCCGTAGCGGGTGTTGGGAAAATAGTTATGAAACGACCAAGTAGAGATAGCAATTTTGTCAGATGTTTTCTGGGAGAAAGCCTGAGTAGGGAAAGATGCAGATGCAAGGGGTGCGATTGCCAGTGTTGTCAGAAAATTTCTGCGATTTTGCATGATAGTTAGTCCTTTGCTTTTTTGATGAGGGAGAGCATTTTGCCCGCCTCGGAGTTTTTATAAAATGGATCGAGAGGAAAGCAACCAGAGATCAAACCATTTCGGGGGGCCGTGGTGCAATCGCTGAAGGTTCTGCAAATCCGCTTGCGATCAAGAGGTTTTCCCGCAAGTATATCAAGAGGCATATCAGGATAACTAAGTACCATTCTTCCTAAGCCGACGGAATCAACCATGCCCTGCCCCACCACGGCTTGCGCTACTTTGGGCAACCAATCTTGCAAATACGAAAAGCCTGAACCGATGATCATCATTTCTGGCACAGCATCTTTCAACGCCTTATTAATTGCGATATGCCTAGCAACTCCAACCAAAGGATCTTCTGGGGGAAGGTAGCCATCGGATGGCGGGAAAAGTGCGGGGCGTTGCACATGTGGGTTGTAATAGGGGCTTGCAAAGGTGGTACAAACCAAGGGTATACCCAATTGCAGGCAGAGCTTTAAAAATGCAGTTGGTTCTTCTAATTTCACACCTTGGATTGAACCATCGCCCCCCCAAGCATAAGGATATGGCCCGTTGTTCCAAGCCTCTGGTTCGCCGATTCCATCGGTGCCTGGCTTAAAGGGGATGGTATCGAAAGCGCTAAGTCTTACGCCTATAAGAAGTCCGGGCGCAACTGAATTGATGCCTGCAACTACTTCTCTGAGAAAACGGGTACGGTTTTCGAAACTGCCTCCAAATTTACCCTTGCGATCAACTGCGCTTAGAAATTCATGCCCTAAATACCCATGGCAATGCTTGACATCAACGAAATCAAAACCTGCCTGATGGGCAAGCTTTGCAGCAGCAATAAAGTCGTCGATGAGGGTGGAAAGTTCATCATCAGAAAATACTTGGTGATCGCCCTCTATAGGGTAACGTTTTTCAACGATGGGGTGCCGGTAAAGAATGCGGGGCTCGATTTTCTTTTTATCGTTGGGGCGGGCAAATCTTCCTGAGTGGGTAAGTTGCAAACCGATAAGAAGATCTGAGGTATTCTGGCCCGCTTCGATATGCCCTTGGATGATTTCTTCACGCAGGGAAATGAAATCGGAAAGATACTTTTGCTGGATGACGAGTTGATTGGGGTTGGCCCTGCCGTCGTGCCTGACAGCAACAGCTTCACCCCCCCAGATAAGCTTTGCGCCACTCAGGCCGAACCTGCGCCAGCGTCTGCGCACAAGATCGTTTGGCCTGCCATCCGTTTCCGCATCCCAGCCTTCCATGGGCAGGATGGAAAAGCGATTGCCCACGGTTTTAGAGCCCGCAAGAAAAGGCTTGCCCAACGGTGAAACATCTCCGGGGGAGAGTTCTTCATCAAAGGGGATTATCGCATCCACCTTTTTAAGGTATTCGCGGAACTCTTCAGAGGTTTTAAGAGTATTTACCCTAGTGATTGCGTTCAAGAAACCTCCCTGATGAAAGCATCAATTCTGTTGGCAATATCTTGCAAAAGTGGGATGTCGCTTTCTGGCCTTTCGGGGCTTTTGGGGTGAGTCTTGTTGGTTTTGATCCAACCCTTAAGCTTAAGAAATTGTGCTGCGCTATGTTTGTATGCGGGCACCGGGCCACGAAAAGTAAGAAACCCTAGATACTGCAAAAGATCATTCAATTCGTAAAATCGGGGGTCACCAACCTCCCACATTTTGTCGCGTACCGCAAAGGCATCCGGTGCAAAGGTACTTAAGCCCAGCAGATAATCACTGCCATACATGACCATATCGATTGCAAGGTCATTGCCTGTGAACACCATGAAATCAGGCCTTGTTTCATTGCGGAGAACCAGCCTTTGCCATTCCAACATACGATTGAGGGAAGAGTGTTTAGCACCCAGGCATTCGGGTATCTGCAGAAGTTCTTTGTAAGCATCAAGATCGTATATTTTTCCAAAGGGAGCAAATTGGGTGCTTAATTCGAAGGCGAAATATTGTGGCGCAATCCTACCAATCTCTTTATAAGCCTTTGTAAGGTCTTTATTGTTTGATGATGTTAGCCCGAAAGATTGAAAGATGACAGGAAGTCCCTGATGGCGCTGAATTTGCTCGATTGCATTTCGATATGCTGCAGGGTTGAAACTTGCGCCTGGTTGGTCTGCAACAAAGGCGCCTGCGATGAACGATCCATTGCCCAACACCGCACGCGTTTGTTTTAAAACCTCTTCCTTGGTGCTATCATCAAGAAAATTGCCATACCCTGTATCCATGTTGATAGCAGGAACTAAGCCGTTGTCGTGGGTGCGCTTCACATGGTTGCAAAACCCATCCCAATCGATGGTGTCATTTTCCATAAAGGGTAGAAGGATTGCAGAATAGCCTTTGATTTTGCGTTTGAGCTTAAGCAATTTAAATGGATCGAGTTTAGATTCCATGAGATCTCCGTGATTTATTCATATCCTACAGCAGCACGGTAACAATAATCAAAAAGCAATTCCCATTCTTTTTGGGCAATAAGCTGGCAAATAGGGATAGCGTTTACATTTCCGCCCAAGGCCCTTTCGCAAAGATCGATAAATGCAAAGGGATCCCAGCGTTTTTCCCCAAGCATGAATTGCGCCCACTCAGGTGGTTCATCTCCTAAAATAGTAACGGCTGCTTGTTTCAGTTCTTCGAAGGTTGCAAAGTTTCCTACTCTGCGAAACCAATAACCGCTATTGGGAAAATCGGGTTCTCTTCTGTGTAAAATACCATGCCAGTAGCTGCCTGCGGAGCTTGAAAGTTCTTGGCTGATGGCATGAGATTCTTCCATGAAATCATGGTAGAGCCATAAACCGGAAATGCAGGCGTTTGCCATTAGTTTGTCGCGGATGGGTTTGCCTAGGAAGTCGGGGTTATCAGAAAGGCCTTGTAAAATTGCCCGAACAGAAACATTGGGCCTACCGGAGTCAAGTGGTGCCAACTTGGTTGGATGCAGCAGATCTGCAACGATCATTCCATATTTTTTCGCATCAAAACCAACCATGCACACCCTCTCCATGAAGCAACTTAGCATTCACCTATTATTCGTTCTATCCATAAATAGGAAGAAAGGCTTTAAAAAATCAGTTCTTAGCAATTTGAGCAAATAGGGTTCTGAGTTTTTCGACCCGGGAAAGGTTGGCGCCCAGATCGCTGTATCCCAGTCTGGAAGCAGAACGAATATGAATTTTCTTTGCATTAACATCAACCAAAAACTCGACATCATCCACATAGCCAAAGATAAGTGTCCTAAACTCCGCATGAAGGTAGTTGCCTGATTTTGAAATCACCTTGGTTCTAGGAAATGAGTTAACCAACGATTCGATTTTCTCAATTCCCATGGCTTCAGAGCCTGCCCAATCTAAAGGCAAAATCATGTAGTTTGGTCGATTATCAAGTGAACAGACACAATTTGGCTTATTCCCGCAAATTGCTAACGATCCTGCTTGAATGCCAATGCTTGCAGGCTTTTTAGGAGGAAAATTCCTAGTGAAAAACAACACTAATACAAAGCAAAACAGCACAACAGCAATAATTGAAACAGGCTCAAAAAGAGTTTGTGCAAGTATCATGGATTTTTCCTCGGGGCTACTCGATTCAGTTCGGTTGATTCCAGAATATACCTTCATCTTATCAATTCGGGGAGGGTGAAAAAAAATGCTGCAAATGTTCACAAAAATAATATTAATTACGGTATCATGATCTCTATGGGATAACTTATGGTACCCCGTAAATTTATGGAGATGGATTAATGCAAATTCGATTCTTCGCCAAATGTTTGAGTATGCTTTTTATCGTTTGCGTATTCGCAACTTTTTTACAACACTGCATTGCTGCAGAAGCAGATGCTGGCAAACTCGTATCTGATGCCCATTCCTTGCTTAATGCTGTAAAACCAGAAGACACCAGTTATATTCATAAAAACAATATTATCTCTTGGGGCGCCGACAGTAAGGCTGTGTGCCATGCTGATTGCAGTGGCTTAATCAACGCATTGTTACTTCACAGCAAGTTTTTTTCAGAAGAGCAACTTAACAAAAATATGGGCAGCAATAGGCCTCTTGCTAAACATTATCACGATGCAATCATCCACCAGCGGGGCTTTAAGGAAATCACCAAAATAGATGAGGTGCGGCCAGGAGACATTATCGCAATTAAGTATCCGCCTGGTTCAGGAAACTCAGGGCATGTTATGCTGATTGCCTCGTTGCCTATGAAGCGCAACCCTACCGAACCTCTTGTTAAAAACTCTATCCAATACGAAATTGAAATCATCGACAGTAGCTCATCTGGGCATGGCGCAAGCGATTCGCGAAGATTGGACTCGGGCAAATATCGTGAAGGTTTAGGCAAGGGCGTTTATCGAATATTTACCGATGAAAAGGGCCTTTTTGTTGGCCATACCTGGAGTGTTTATCCAACCTCTAAGTACTACGAAATGACTATTCGCAATCTTGTAATAGGTCGAATTTACCCGTAATTATTCCAAAATTCATTCTTGTTTTATAAGAGATAACAATATGGCTGGCAAACCTGAAGATGACCAAACCCTTGCGCCCAATAATAACATCAAGGCTGCAACCGATGATGTATCGATTGTATCCGTACCTTCCAACTCTGAACTCTCTATAAGCCCTGAGCTTAAAGAAGGCTTGGCAAAAATCGCTGCGGATTTTGGCGCAGAAACTATTGCGCCCATGCACAAAGCCTCCACCGATACTGAGCATGATGTAACCCTTGGGGCTTCCCACCAGCACAAACATATCGATAGCACAATGAATTTGCAGGCCCCGCAATTTGTGACGGGTGCAGGGCCTAAGAACGATCCCAATGCTGCTACCATGCCCCCTTCTGGCAATGCCGCCCCTAAGAACGATCCCAATGCTGCTACTTTATCTCCTGATGATCGGGCGCTATTTGATTCCTTCTTTAATTCAAACTCTGCAACCATGCCCCCTGATGGAAAAGCACCTGCATACGATCCGAATGGCGCTACTATGCCTCCTTCCCAAAGCGGAGCATATGACCCTAATGGCGCAACCATGCCTCCTTCGCAAAGCGGAGCATATGACCCTAATGGCGCTACCATGGCCCCTTCGCAAAGCGGAGCATATGATCCTAATGGCGCTACCATTGCTCCTTCGCAGAGCGGAGCATATGACCCCAATGGCGCAACCATGGCGCCTGGGCAGGAAAGTAAGTCAGGTAATACCGCAGTTAATGTTGGTTCTATTAAACCAAACAGCGGGGGCAGCAAGTATCCGAATGTGCCGGGTTACGACATCTTAGGCGAGTTAGGTCGTGGCGGGATGGGCGTTGTTTATCGAGCAAAGCAAAGGGGTTTGGGGCGTATGGTCGCTCTAAAAATGATTCTAGGGGGGGCTAATGTAAACCCTGAAGATATTGCTCGATTTGAACTTGAAGCCCGCGCGGTTGGCTCGATGACCCACCCCAACATTGTTCAGGTTTACGAAGTCAGTGAGTTTCAAGGCGCACCGTTTTTCTCTCTCGAATTTGTGGATGGCGGCCCACTCGACTCCAAATTAAAGAGCGAGCCACAACCGGCTGAATGGTGCGCTCAAATGATGCTGCAGCTTTCGCGAGGCATGGCTTATGCCCATAGCATGCAAATCATTCACCGCGATTTAAAGCCTGCTAATGTGCTAATAACCAAGGACGGTATCGGGAAAATCGCAGACTTTGGCCTAGCCAAAAAGATGGATGCAGATGATGGCAAAACCCGTGCGGGTTCAATCATGGGTACGCCAAGCTATATGCCCCCTGAGCAGGCGAGTGGCGAAACCGCAGATATCGGGCCTCTCGCAGATATTTATTCACTAGGCGCAATGTTCTACGAATTTCTAACAGGGAAACCGCCTTTCAGGGGTACCACCCTGCTGCAAACACTGGAAGATGTTCGCAATAAGGAACCCGTTGCACCTAATGTGCTGGTGGCTAGTGTACCTCTCGATTTACAAACCATCTGTTTGAAGTGCCTTGAAAAAGACAAAGCAAAGCGATACCCAACTGCCGATGAGCTTGCTGATGATATTGAACGATTCATCAAGGGCGAGCCAATCTTGGCCCGGCCCGTTGGCATGTACACCAAAACTTTGAAGTGGGCAAAACGCAACCAGGCGAAAGCTGCTCTTATTGCAGTTTCCGCAGTGGCCGCAGTCACCATTTTCATAGGTTCCATTACTGCAGCAATTATGATTCGGAATTCAAGTATCAAGGAAATGGCTGCTCGCGATGCAGTTGACGAAAAAAATAAGGCGATTGCCCTCGAACTTGATGGAATTCGAAATGAAACTACGCCTGCGCTTATCAGTGCCAAGACTCTATTTGATGAAAAGAAATTTGAAGAGGCCAAAGATATCCTAGGAAAGGTTGTCGCCCAGACTTCAGGTAAAGATTTACTGAAGGAGATTTACGAATCTTCCAATGCACTTCTGATGCAAACAGAGGCGCGAATCAAGGCGACAAACGATATGAC
>Ga0255094_1000640_pt1 | contig 17697 bp, 22 predicted proteins | sample Colum_Law_RepB_8_2_FD_188434 | JGI IMG/M metagenome (GOLD analysis project Ga0255094, IMG submission 188434) | Freshwater microbial communities from Columbia River, Oregon, United States - Colum_Law_RepB_8d | ecosystem: Environmental > Aquatic > Freshwater > River | place: USA: Oregon...
GGCCGTTGGACTCCCAGCCGCTCTTGATGGCGTCGACTTCGCTTTTCAAGGTGTCCAGTTGGGACTTCTCTTCGTCGGTTGCGGCGCGGCCTTCGGCGGCGATCTTCGCCACAATGCCGGTCAGGGTGGCCTGCTTGGTCACCAGTTGGTCATATACGGATGCACTCATAGGAATTCCTCTCGCCTTGCGGCGATTGTTTGGGATTGGGGTGTTGGGAGTGGTGGGGAAGGCGGTAGCCTTCTGGGAAACCCGTTCGACTAGCGGAACAGGTTGCGGTTGCCGATATGCTGGCAGTGGCTGTTGTCGCCGGCGCGCTGCCCGTAAATCGTCTGGCTTGCGAAACTTCGCTGGTGCTTCTCGGCTAAGTCGATGCGGAAAACTTGGCCGTCGCTCCGGTGGACTTTGGCGACTTGGTTTCCCCAAGTGAGAACGAACTCGTCAACCTTGTCGGGCTCCAGGGTTTTGAGTTGATGTTCGCCGCGGTAGACCTTGGCCTTCTTCGTTTGGGTGGCCATTATTCGGCGTCTCGCTGAGGGTTTGGCGGATCGCCCCCGGGCTCGTGTGTAAACAGCGATCCCATGGCCATCGAAATGACGGTGTTTAGGTTCAACACAATTGCTCCCGCTACTAAGCCTTCGGCGATAGTTGCAATCTGCCGGTCTCCAGAGCAAAAGGCGGTCCTGCCTTCGTCGGTCTCCTGATCGAATATCACCAGATACGGCCGCGAAGCGTGACCGCGCCATGAATCAAAAAACTCGATCACGGCAAGCCGGATTTGCTGTACCACTTCGGTGGCCTTCGCATAGTCCACACCAAACGGACTCATCGTCTCTATCGCCTTGATCGTGAATATTTCGATCAGGCAAAACCGGCGAAAGGTCCGCTCCCCAAATTTGACAGACTTGAAGCCGATCAGCTTTCGGTTGCAAAGAATCTGAAGGTCGGTGGGTTCGATGCCTGTTGCTTTCACGACATCCGCAGCAGAGTAGGCTTCTTCCCGGAGATTGTCGAAGGTGTATTGAAATTTCATGGCGTGGCTTTCCTAGGGAGCCCTTTAGGCTCCGTGGTTGCGGCCCACTAAGTCCGCGTGTGCCTTGTTTCCAAGGACTTTGCCCTACAATTTCGATAATAAAATAAAATCATCGTCGGTCGCAAGCACTATTTTGAAGTTTTTTCGGCCCCGGCAAAAAACCTCAAAGTTGGTAGAGACTCGCGCGTGATGGCACGTGCGGTGTAGGCGCCAGGTTGCATACGAATCGTACAAAATTCCCGTTATGGATTTCGGGGCGGGATGCGTGCGACGCAACGGGTGGTGTAGGCGTGGTGTCCGGTACGAATCCAGTCGGCTATTCCGCCCCCATCACAAGCCCTACAGGCCCACGTTGCGCCATGGGCGGCCGTAGCGGGCGGGGTGCGGGGTTGTCGAGCTCCTCTAGCGTCCGGTGTGCCGGGTGCAGCGCCTCACCCTCGACGGCATTGGCCAGGGCGATGGTGAGCGCGAGAATCACCGTCTCCGGTGTCTGGTACTGCGTCGGGGCGGGGATGTAGCGGCCCAGGCGCGCATCGGCCCGGAGGCCGGATAGGAACTGATCGAAGGGTGTCATGGTGTCCTTGGGGTAGTGGTTTGGTGCAGGTTGCCAGCCTTACCGGCGGGCGGGAAGCTTGTCCGTGTTATCCGTCTTGTCTTGGTTTTTTCCCACTGCGGGACATACACAGAAGTAAATGAAGGAGGAAAAAAGTTGGACAAGACGGATAAGTTGCAGGGTTTGAATCACTCTGACGCCGCCTTCCAACGTAGTCCGAAATAGAACCAATCACCCGAGCGTTTGCGCTCTATCCCTTTGTCGCGTAGGGTTTTAGTCATCGTGTGTGCGGTCAAGAATGACTGCCCGTTGACCTTAGACACTTCCTCGTTGAAGGTGAACAGCAGTTCATTGCAGGGAATCCGGGCGGTACCGTCCCGCTCAGTTCGGCTTTCAAGCCAAACTGACAGAGGATCGGTGGTCTCGCGGAAGGCCCGCGCCGCATCTTTCGCGGTGGCAGACTCGTAGAAACCGGAGCGCCGGAGGGATGCCAGACCCTGCAGCGCCATGTTCAGCGCGCCCGACAATTCCGCGTGGCTCTGTAGTTCGGCGTCGAGTTCGCGTTTATTCCGCCGCTCGGTTCCTTCGAACGATTTCTCGAACGGGAACACAATCCACTTGCGGAAGAATCCATCGGTGGCGTCCCCGGATCGCGGGAACGTGTTGGCGGAAAACAGCATGCGCGCGAAGGGCCGGAACTTGAACGCCGGCTGGTGCTTCCGTTCGGCGTCAACCTCGTCACACCCCACGATCATTTTGAACATGGAGGAGTCGGCCAGGTGTTGGGCCGGAAGATCGGAACTGACGTTGGCCAGCTTGCCCATTAGATCGGCCGCCGCGAAGCGATTCTCTTCGAGCTGGTGCAAGGTCTTGGAAGACACATTCGAGCGCCCCAGCAGCGCCAGAATCGCGTCAATCAGGACGCTCTTCCCGTTGCCGCCTGGCCCGAAGAATAACGCCGCCTTCTGGTAGGACATATCGGGAACCAGCAGCAGGCCGATGTACTGCCAGATGAGACGGTGAAGGTCTTCCGGTAGCGTGCTTTCGAGAAACCGGAACCATGCGGGACACTTCGCGTCGCGGTCGTACTGGATGGGGAGTTGAATCGAGCTCAGAAACTCCGGTGTGTGCTCCCGCAATACGCCGGTGCGAACGTCCACGATACCGTTCAGGACGTTTATCTCATCGAGCGGCGGGACTTCCCACAGCCGCGGGGTGTGGGCATCGCAGATATACCGCGCCACCTCATCGCCGGTGCTGGACCGCCACGATTTCAGCTTTCCCCAATCCTGCAATACATCCCGCAATTCCGTTCGGACGGCCTCTTCGGCGCCGCGCGAATAGACGCCGCCAGCGTACACATACAGGGCGCCGCCGGAGTCTTTGGCGAAGCGATAGCGGCACATGACGGCCCGGGCGAGCGACGGGACCAGGCCGAGATTCTCATCGAAGACGTCGCGCCGGTTCGATTCCGCCCATCGTACAGCCTGCCCAACCTGAGAATCGAAGTTTTTCGACTCGGAGTCACCGGGCGGTGGGTGGTGATGCATAGCGGACTTCATCAAGTCGTCAAAAGTCGCTGTATTCGCCGTACTCATGCCGCCCGCCTTTCTGATAACATCCGCTCCAACGTCGCCGCATCCTTTTCTGTCAACAGCGCGTCACCTTCGGCGTCCAGCGCTTCCAGTTCGGCCCATACATCCTCCGCCTTCGCCAGCAGTTCGATATCTTCGTTCTCGTACGCCGCGCCGTTGATGCGGTGGTACTCTTCGAGCTTCTTCCGCTTCGCCTCTCGAATCTGATTAAACGCTTCGTCGCGCCGCTCGATCAGACGTTCGGCCGCGGCCCGCGCCGCTTGCCGCCGCCGCGCAAATTCCCGCCGCTCGGCCGGCGTGTAGCTTTTACCGCTTGAGATGCCGAAATTCTGAGCCAGCCATTCCAGCGCGGTGCGCCGGTCTAAGCCGATGGCGATCTCGACGAGCGCCACGATCCCGCCGCCTACGTGGTCGCGCTGGTCATACCAAACGCCCTTGGCGCGGTCTATGGCTACGTTGTAGCCGTCGCCATTCCGCCAAAACGCACGGCCGCGGGTACCCCGTAAAGGGGCGCCGCCCGCGGCCGTCCAAACTTCGAGAATGTCGAGGTCTTCGATACGCGGCCCGGTGACCGCCGCCGCCATCAGATGAACCCCCACGCCACAATCGCCACCACGCAGAACAAGAACGCGGCGCCGTCGACCAGGTCAGCTCGCCGGGGGGAGGGAAGCGGCGTCCCTGCCGCTCCCGTCCCGATGTTGCGGTCCGTACTACTGCCCCTCCGGGGCGAGCCTGCCGTAGAAGTCAGGGATAACGTCCGGGAGATCATAGCCGCGCATCTCCGCCAGGCGACGCTTTAGCGCGATGAACTCCCGCCGGTTTAGTAGGACATCCTGTTCGTTGCCGCCGTCGTCGTCCCACATCGTAAGGGTGTAGTGAGTCGGCATCGGAGTTTCGAGCAGCCATTCAGGCGCAGGTGTTTTCCCTTGACCGGCCGGGCTCGGTTCCGTGATAATCGGGGTATTCGGCAGACTGTTTTTGGAATCGCTCGGGCGTGAGACCCCGAGCTTTTTCGTTTTTGTGGGCATGGTTTTCTCGTTGGGTTGGGTTGCAGGTTACGCCGCCTATGAAGGGCGCGCGCTGGCGACTGGAAGTGCTGCGAGCATGAGGACCTGATCCAACAACGCCGCCGCTTCTAAAACAACGGCGTCGTGTTCTTCTTCGAGTTCGGGCAACATCTCGAAGGTGATGTTCAGCACCTCATTCAATTGGGCGCCGGTCAACTGACGCAGGTTGGCCAGAATCCAACGGATCATGCGCCGTTGGTACTTCGGGTTATCGATGGCGAGGCCGGAAGTGGGGTGGGTGTCCATACCGTTTGCCTACTGCGCCGCCAGCATCCCGCCGCAGGTTTCCAGGTGGCGATGCCACGCGGCCTTAGGGATGACGAACGAACGGGAATGCCGGATTGCCGGAATCTTCCCTTCGTTAAGAAGTCGGTACAAGACGCTCCGGCCGTACGGGCATTCGCCGCTGGCTAGAAACTCGTCGGGGGTCCAAAATGCTTTGGGTTTCATTGGGGCTCCTATGCTGGATTGTTTCAGCTACCTTTTAGTATACCCGGGTTATATCGCACGTCAATAACTGATGGGTGGAATATTTCTGCTACTATCCGGTCATGGCCAGGCCGCGCAAATCAGACCCGGTGCTATCCGCTGAGAATCTGGCTATTGCCGAACTCAGATCGCGGCTTCAAATGACTCAGCAGGATTTTGCTGTCGCGCTCGGCATGTCGATTAACACCATCGCTCGATTTGAGACCGGTAGAGAGCCAAACAGCAAGAGTCTGGCGGCGTTGTCTACATTCGCGAGAGCAAATCGCCAGTTTGATTTGGCTCGGATTTTTGAATCGACTTTATTCACTCGACTCGGCCTTGTTGGCACGGAAGGGCAAATCGAGCCAGAAACGTTAAGGGTAGTCGCGAAGTACGGGAAGAATTTCTTAGCTCCCAAAATTGCAGCCGCCCTGCAACGGCGGTATTGGGAGAAAATTGGATCTGACCTCGACAAGGATCTATTGAATAGCGCGGGACTAGAACTCTTAGGCGCGAGGCAAATCATAGACGAGCTATACATCTCGGTGGAGTCCGGACAGTCTGTTCCGAGTGACGTGCTCTCCGATCACCTGTACTCTCTGTCGCAGCACATTGAAAAGTCGGTCGAATTGATTTTAAAGAAGATGGAGGAGTTAAAGCCGTGATCTCCCGCATAGACCGCCGCCCCCGAAAGAACGGCAAAGTCTCCTGGCGCGTCCGCTTCTGGAAGGGGTACGACGCCGATGGGAAGAAGGTGCAGGACTCCGAAACCTTCCACACCAAGGGAGAGGCCGAGAACTTCGTCAAGACGCTGAACAACGGCCCCGCCAGCGGGGAGGCGTCGAAGGTGCTCACCCTCAGTGGATACCTGGACCAATGGTTGCTGACGGTCGAAGCCACACGGACCTATGGAACGTGGAAACGGTACCGGAACGGCGTTGCGCCGGTCCGGAAGGCGTTGGGTGATGTTCGACTCGACAAACTCACCGCGGCCGCCCTGGAGGTCGTCTACGCTGAACTGTACAAGACGCTGGCGGATCGGACCGTACGCGAAACCCATGGGGCGATCCGCGCCGCCTTGAATCGGGCGGTGAAGCAAAAGTTGTTGGTCGTCAATCCGGCCCTGGCCTGCACGGTGCGAGCGAGCGATACCGAAGAGGCGCAGGTGTTGGACGCCCAGCAGATCGCCGCGCTCGAAGCCGCCGCCGGTGATACCTGGATGGCCGTAGTGATTCGGCTGGCGACGGACACCGGCGCCCGCCGCGGGGAACTGGCCGCGCTGCGATGGGTGGACTTGGACAACGCCGGCCGGATTCGGATCTGGCAATCACTCTGTGAAAAAGACGACGGCACGGTATTCGTGAAGCCGACGAAATCCCGCTCAGAGAGGCGCGTCACGCTCTCGCCGCGCACGTTGGCATATCTGGACATCCACCGGGATCGCCAGGCGCAGAACGCGGCCCTGATGGGCGATGGGTACCGCACGGATCTGAACTTGATTCTGGCCAATCCCGACGGCTACTACATGAAGCCGCAGACGATGGGGAAAGCCGTTCGCGCCCTGGCGGATAAGATCGGATTGCAGGGCGCCGGGCTCCACACCCTCCGCCACTCGCACGCCACGCTCCTGCTATCCTCCGGCGCGCCCCTGGCGGCCGTCTCGAAACGGTTGGGCCATCGGGATACCCACACGACGGCAAAAATTTATAGCCACGCCCTCCCAGGCGATGAAGCGAAGTTGACCAACCTGTGGGAGGTGATCCGGAAGAAGGAAGCGAAGCGGAAAAAGTCGCCCAAAATGGGGGAAAATGGGGGAACAGCCCCCGTACAGGCTAAAACCAGCCGTAAGCGCGCGAACTAGATAACAGTATTTTCAATCGGTTAGCATAGGGCGATATGGACCGTTAGGGTCCGGCTAGAGTTCGAATCTCTCCTCCTCCGCCACTAGCTTTTACCTGTAACGTGTTGATTTAAAGGGGCTTGCCGATTCGGTGGCCCCTTTCTTTTTGGTCAAATGGGGGAAAATGGGGGAATAGAGAATCCGCCCTTGCCGCCCGCCCAATTCTGCAAGCTGGCTCTCATGGTTTGAGAGGGGGCCGCTAACGGACGGCCCCCAACCACGCCGGGGGAGAAAAAGAAGAAAAGACCCCGGCGAATGTCGTTACAAATACTTGGTCAGTTCGGCGTAGGGGTTCGGCTCTGACTTGTAGGCCGTCACCAGAGCGTTCGGATTCGCGGGGAAGGGTGTCAGGCTCACTTCCTTGATTGCGCCCGCCACAATGCGCCGTACAGCGCCCGCGACGGCATCCAACAGCTTGAAGCCTACCGATAGACCCTTAGCAACGCCGGCCTTCATTCGTGCATAGGCTTCGCGCCCGCCTTCGGTATCGAGCAGTAGCCGCCCTTTTATGACGACGCCGGCCGGGGTGTTGGTGAGCTTGCCGACGCCGATGGGGTCGGACTTGTGGTTCCACAAAATGGGAACCTCCAGCCCGTCGTCGGCGGCGAAGGCGCCGGGCTCGATGCGGTCGCCCTGTGAATCGACGTTGCCGTAGACGGCCGCCAGGCCTTCGAATTCTCCGGTGGCGTCGTCCAGGCTTTTCAGTTCGAGTGGGGTATCAAGCTGCAATTGCATTGGGATCTCGTTTCTGGGGTATCTGATCGGTGCCGGGGAGGAATGGAAGGTTCTCCGCGGCGCGCACATCCGCCACGGTCAACCACGGGTTCGGCCCGCCCAGGCCCTTTTCATAGGCGGCGTAGCGTTCAACCTGCGATCCGCGCGCCATCCCGTTGGGGTCGAATTCAACGATGTGCTGTGGATCATCGGCCAGCAGCGTGCAGTTCATTTCAGACTGGATGTTTACCAGCCAGGGCGATAGCGAATGCACCAGGTAGGCGTTGAACTCGGCTTCGCTCGAAGCGTAGGCCAGGCGCGACGGGTCGCCAACTAGATGCGGACTGACCTTGAACCACCGGCAAACGTCTTGAACGGAGAATTGCCGACTCTGCAAAAACTGGCTATCCTCCGGGGAGAAAGACACCGTCTTGATTTCCATCCCGTTTTCTAAAATGGGAATCTTGCCGGCGTTCTTCGCGCCGCCGAAGCGCTGCATCAGGTAGTCCAAAAATTGAAACTTTGCCTTATCGCTCATGGCGAGTGGCGTGGTCACATACGCCGTGGGGGTGGCGTTGTTTTTGAAGTAGGAACTTCCGTGCTGCGACATCGCCAGGTCAAGCCCGATGCCCTGCCGCGCCAGCTTGATGATGGAGAGGCCGGTCAGCCCGTCCAAGCTGGGGCCTTTGATGTGGAGCACGTCGGGAAAGTCGTACCGGCGCCGGTCGCCGCGGGTGTACACCTCGTAGAACAGTTCGCCGCCTTCGGCTTTCAGCGTCACGTCGCGGGAGTTTAGCGGCCACAGGGCGATGATACGGCCCTGTAGATCTCTCTCGATGACGGTATAGCTGTTGCCGGTCAGTAAGACGGAGGCCATCATGGAGGCCCTCCACGCGTAGGAGGTCATGTAGGCGTTCGGCTTGTCATGGAGCAGCGAATAGAGAGGGTGATCCGCCGCCCGCACCTTCCCGTTATCGGTGCGACGATACACGTGGAGCGGAAGCGAAGCGACGGATTCACTCAGGAGACGGCAGCACGCCGCGACCGTCGAGCTCGCCAGGGCGCCCTCGCCGGTGATTTCAATGCCGGCCCAGGAGCTTTCGACGCCCTGCGAATCCTTCAGCCACTTGTCCGGAGTTGCGACGCCGGATTTCTGAATGAATCGGTTTATTAATTTGCGAATCATGTGTGATCTTTCAGCGCGGCGGCCGTGGGAGCAAACCCGGCCGCCGCACATTCGAGCCGTTTGGTATGGGGCGCGGCTCCCCGGCTCGAAGGTCGATTAGTCGGTGATGGCCGCGGGCGGGGTGGCCTGCGGATAGCGGGATTCGAGGAAGTAGGTCGCGCTGGTCAAGTTGGCGACGTTAGAGGCGCCGGTCTTGACCGTGATGCAATCGAAGCCGCCGGCCAGGTCCAGGGAGGCCGGATCGATCTGGAAAATCACCTGTTTGTTCTTGACGCCGGCATCGGTCGTGTAGGCGACGGCATCGGTGCGGCGGACCAGCGTATCGCTGGCGGCCGTGTCCAGGTTCGACCAGATCGGGACGGTGTTGGTGATCGCCTTCGAGCCCGTACCGGCGACGGCCGAAGCCTGTTCGACGGTGATGGCGATTGTGGCACTATTACCCTGCGCGACATCCACGAAAATGTAGGCGCGCTTCGCGTTCTTGAGGGACACATAGTCCCCGGTGCGGCCCGCGGCATCGGTGGCGTTGGGCATTGCTTCGACGATCTTGAAAACTTCGGGAAGGGATAAGCTCATGGTGGCTCCAGGTGGGGCGGCCCTCGCCGCCCCCAGTTGTCTAGGTGGCTGGAAAGGTCGAGTTTAGGAAATACCGGAGAGGACGGCGAAGGCGCGCGGGTTGAGTGGCATCCCGTCGCCGCGCCATACGGCTTTGATGAGGACCTGGTCGCGCATGAACGCGGTGTCGGCTTCGCGGCTCACCTCGATGCGGATCTGAGAGCGCAGGCCGATGAGGTACTGATCCCACTGGCCGACGATGGCGACGGTGTCGCCCACTTGATTCGTGACGAACTTGTTCAGGTCGGCGAAGTCTTTCGGCGGTACCAGCTTCGTAAGATCGGAGGCCAGGCCGGTTACGAGCTTCGCCAATTTCTTGCCAGTTGCCGGAGAATACAATGCGGCGGAGGGATTGTAGTTGTAAGTCTTGCAGGCGAAAACGGCGTCGATGAAGTCGTCGAAATCGCCCAGCGTGCCCACGCCGCTGACCGCGTTTACCCCGCTGGCATTCACCACTCCAAGCGGTTGGCCGGCGCCGGTGCCCACAATCGCGGTGCGGTCCAGTTCAAGCGCGATGGCCGACGCAAGGGCGTTCTCCACAGCGGTCTGAACGTTGGCGGCGTCCTCCAGCAACTCGGAGCTCATGCGCACGACGCAAGCGAGCTTATTGGCGCGGAAAGACGCGCGGCCAAAGGTAACATCGCTCTCCCCGATGAGAGCGTTCTCGGCCGTCCAGGCCACCGTGGGATCGCTCAACAGCTTGGCAATGTCCAGAGTCGAGGAAGTCATCGGCACGGTACCGGCGCCCGCCGCTACGACAAAACTGCGATTGCGAGCCAAATCAATCAGCCGATTGGCGAGCGGTTCGGGGACCAGAAAGCCGCCCGCGCTGGATAGGTTCGTCGACAACGTCGCCTTCCGTTCCAGTTTGGCGCCGCTCCATTCGCCGGTGACGACGCCACGGACCAACAGGCCCAGGTTCAGCCCTTCCAGTTCGCTCGGGTACTGTCCCTTGAACTGATCGGCGAACGAGTCGCCAGCCTTCAGCACCAGGTTGCTTTTCTCCGGCTTCTGGAGGCCCGCCAGGAAGGCGCGGCGGCCGTTGGACTCCCAGCCGCTCTTGATGGCGTCGACTTCGCTTTTCAAGGTGTCCAGTTGGGACTTCTCTTCGTCGGTAGCGGCGCGGTCTTCGGCGGCGATCTTCGCCACGATGCCGGTCAGGGTGGCCTGTTTGGTCACCAGGTCGTTATAGATAGTTGCACTCATGGGGGTTCCTCTCGCCTCGCGGCGATTGTTTGGGATTGGGGTGGTTTATTGGTAGCGGTGGCGCCGGCGTATCAGGCCGGGTCTATCCACCGATGGCATCTTTGGGCGTGCTGAAACTCTTTGCCGGTGCCGGTGCGAAAGGAGAATGTCGTCTCGCTGGCGGTGCTGCGGTAGTGCTTTTCGTCCAGGATGATCTTCTGCACCTGCCCCTCGTGTTTCAGAACGCGGGCGAACTCCGTAGAACGAAGAAACCCGGCAACGGTGCCGGGTTCGAGGGTAAATTTCAGGGTCATTCGGCCGCGTTCTTTTCGGAACACTCCGACGGGTTTGGTTTGCGGCATTATTCGGAGTCCTCCTCCGCCATCTTCTGTTTGGCGAGCTTATCAATGGTGTTTTTTGCCATCGAGTCGATATCGACGACGATGAAGGCGCCGGCGTTCGACGTGCCAGGTTGAACCAACTGTGAAATCGGGTCATTGGGATGGAAGAACATGGCTTCTAATTCATTTCCGCCGTGGAATATTGCGAAGAACCGATAGGTGACGGGATTATCGACTCCCATGAAGATGATGCGTTGACCGATCCCTTCCCGCGCCAACTCCACGATTTCCTTCGCCTCCATCGGCTTGATACCGATGCGGCTAATGATCTCCACTAACGCCACCGTCAACGCATCCAGCACGGAGAAGCGCCGGAACGTGCGCCCGCCGGCCTTCACTTGGGTGAAACCGACGACTTCGGCGTTGCACCACTGTTGAAGCGTTGCACGCTGTACGCCGGTTGCAGCAGCAACCAGGTGCGCGCTCATTGTAGCGTTGGCGAGTTCGTCGGTGATCTCAGCTTCCCGCTGTTGCATCGTTTTGGTAGTCATGTCGTGGGGATCCTTTGGGACCCTGTTAGATCCCTTCGGGCGGCCGTGCCGCGTGCGCCTCTCGGTCGAGGACTTTGCTGGTATGCAACAATGATGATAGATTCCATCATCGATTGCAAGAACTATTTTCAGGTTTTTTCGGCCCCGGCAAAAAACCTCAAAGTTGGGAAAAACTCGCACGTGTGGGCCTAGGTGGTGTAGGCGCCAGGTTGGGTACGAATCATTTCCCGTTATGGATTTCGGGGCGGGATGAGCGGAGCTCAACGGGTGGTGTAGGCGTGGTGTCCGGTACGAATACAGCGCGCCGGCCGCAGTCGGCTACTCCGCCCCCATCACAAGCCCTACAGGCCCACGTTGCGCCATGGGCGGCCGTAGCGGGCGGGGTGCGTGGTTGTCGAGCTCCTGTAGTGTCCGGTGTGCCGGGTGCAGGGCGTCACCCTCGACGGCATCGGCCAGAGCGATAGCGAGAGAGAGAATCACCGTCTCCGGTGTCTGGTACTGCGTCGGGGCGGGGATGTAGCGGCCCAGGCGCGCATCGGCCATCAGGCCACGCATGAATGCTTTGAATGGGTCCATCTGATTTGCTCCTTCGGCTTCTCGCCGGTGGTTTGCTGTGACAGTCTGTGACAGTAGTGACAGTATGCTGTGACAGTCTTAACTGCTTTATTTTCAACAACGTGACAGTTGTGACACTATAAAGGCGATCCTCAAACCCTATAGTGTTTTTTACCGCCCTGTTTTTTCTCACTACACACACGGTTTATACTGTCACTACTGTCACATTAAACAAAACAAAGGGCTTACTACTGTCACAACTACTGTCACAACTACTGTCACAACTACTGTCACAACTACTGTCACAGAGGCGCTTTATAACGCCGCGAACCACTTCCGGATACCCGGTACTGCTTCCACTTGAGGTGTGACAGTGCTTTCACGACAGCGTTAGCGTCGCGCTGTTGCCACATTTGCGGAGGTTTATCGAGGCAATTAATCAGCACTTCGGCAACGCTCACATCCGTCTTTTTGTTCTCGGTGAGCCATACTGCTATGCTGTCATCCCAGGCGCCGGGCTCATACCGCGCTTCCTGTTCTTTTCGCGCCGCTTTCCCGTTCTCGTCGTCAACGATCCACCACGGGGTTCCACGGTCAAACTCATGGACAGCTTCGGCCCACAGTTGATCCCGTACCGCCTTGATGCCGTCGGCGTCAATCACTCCGCATTCTATCGGCCAGAACCGCCGCGATCCGGTTTCGTCCTGCAGGTAGTTAGTCTTGTTCGTCGTGCCAGCGAAGACGCACTGCCGTGGGAAGTCCATCACCATGTGACCGTACGGAAGCCGGAAGCGGTTCGAGGCAGAAGACATGAACGCCTTCACTTTGCCCGCCTCACGCCCCTTGATATGCGCGTCAAACTCCGCAATTTCAACGATCCAAACTCCGTTGCACTCCTGCAGGGAATCCTTGGTTCCGATGTCTGACATGCGGTCTGCGAACCAATCGCGAGTAGGCAGCAGGTTCCCAAGAGCAGTACTCTTTTTCTCACCTTGCCCGCCCTCCAGGATGATAGCCGTATCCACCTTCTCGCCAGGCCTCTTGATGCGCGCCACGGCCGAGATAAGCCACATCTTAGCGAACAGACACTCGACGTCTTTCTCAGCTCCTAAATATGTTTTTGCCCATTGTGCGATGCGGGGGCGCCCGTCCCATTTGAGACCATTGAGGTATTCCCGGACAGGGTGAAACCGCCGCTCTATCGCTACCGTCTGTGCTGCCTCACCAGCTATAGCGGTGTTCACATTGACGCCGTTCTTCTGCAGCCAGCAGGTAGTCCTAGACGTGTCGGGATCGGTCCATAGTCCCGGCTGGCGAGTGAATGGTGGTTTCCTAGCTGCCACAATCCGACATGCAAACTCATCGAACGCCAGAACGCCCGCCCATTCCTTTGCATGCGTGAGTGCGGTAACAGCGTTGACCAGATTCGCTAACGCCGGTGGCGTTTCCCCTGCCGCCTGTTGCGCCTTCGTCGCCTTCTTACGGATGAGCAGGTTGCGCCAATCCTCAACCACGCCTGCGGTATCCGCTGGCGCCCCCTCACCAGTCGGAACTAATACCGGACCTGGTGCGGGAGCGGGAGCGGCTTTTGTCTGGAAGCGTGCCGACTTGCCGGGCGGCTTCGTGCATACCGAGCGGCTGATACGGTCAAGGTCAGCGTCCGGCAGCGGCGGCACGCAGCGCGCGTTGGCGGCCGTCAGCGCGGCGCGAATCTCCGCGGCCTCGAACGAGTGCGCCCGCATCGACGCAGCGAACTTGTAGAGCGCGTTGTCGCGTTGGCCCTGCGGAATTACGGCCGGCATTGAGAACTTTTTATTGGTCTCGCCGGTCTTCATCGCCATATCGACCAACCACGGCGGAGCTTCCATAAATGGACTGTTCGGAACATCGCCGTCACAGTCGATCCATCGGTATTGTCCCGGCCGCGTTCCTGCCTTTTTGCATCCTGCCGGGTGCTTGTCTACGGTCTCACCACATGACGTACAGATAACCGTTTCTGACGGCGCCGCCATGATGTATCCGCCGATACCGCGGATATCGACGCCGGGGGCGATCTTACCTGCGCTGTTCTTGATAACCGCGCCTGAGGGCATACGGTACAGCAGATGCCGCCCGCCGCGCCCGGTTACGGCTTCATGCGGGGATGACAGTTCGTTCGCCTCCAGCCACGGCATACCATCGGGATCGATGTCGACAACCCAGAACGCCCGGCCTGTGGCGAGACCAATGTTTGCGGCCGGCGTCTTCTTCCACCACTGGCGAATCTGATCGGCGTCAATGGTCGCATCGAGGCCTCCGTTGCCGCCGTCTTCCTTGGATAAGAGCGGCACTTTGGACCTGGGAGCGAGTGGGAACACTGGCCAGCCTTTCGCCGCATACGCCAGCGCAACGCGCAGCATATCCGGTTGCGGCCGCGTCGCCGCCGCCGTACTCATCGGGCCCCCTTGATGCGGTTATTGATAGCTTCGAGAGCTTCCACGGCTTCGCGTAAATCGGCAGTACTGCCGATGGTTTTTATGACCCGGACCTGCCAGTTCAGGGAGTTGGCTTCGATAGTCCGCGCGATGCGGAGGAAGCCTTTCGCCCGTGGATCAGAAGCCTGTTGACGGAGGCATATATCCTTGGGTACACTCCGGGTGTACGAATCGATGGTCATTGCGTGAGCGTCCTTTCGTTCGAATTCAAGCCCCCACTGTTTGCTCCAGTTGGGGCTTTACTTTTTATGATGTTTATTTTACGGCATGAATCGGCCCTGTTCGCCGTGTTCCTGTTTTGGGGCATCATCTCGACGCGCCGCGCCTACTGAATCTCGGCTTCCAGCTCGGCTCGGTTCTTTTCGATCAACTCCAGTAGGATTGCGCTTACCGACGATGCCGCGCCGGGGATGCGGTTTCGTTTCCGCTTATGCGCCACGTCGGCAACCAAGTTGAGCGCCCACGTCGGGATGCTGATTCCGGTGGTGACGATAGCGGTGTTGGACTCGCCGCCGTCTTTTGTCTTGGTGGCCGCGGCCAGGGCTGGGGATAGTGGGGTACGTTTTGCCATAGTTAACAATACAACACTTGACGTTCTGTTATTTGATGACGTGCGCGGCCAGATCCCGTATATCCTGATGGGCCTGCGATTCAGGAGCGTACTCGCCTATCCACTGCCCAGCGCTGAACGCATCCACCAGCGCGGCCCGCTGGCTAATCGTCGGTCCGATAGGCTCACCGAGGGAAGATAGTACGCCCTCGATCTCCCGGCCGCTTGCCGTCCGCCGATCCACACGCGACGGAACCAACAAGCACCGCGGCCCGCCGTCCTTCCGGGCAGCGCGGGCGCGGTCGATTAATGCCAGGGCGCTCGATGTCGCGGCCAGGTCTGCACCGCTGGCGCCGATGGGAACTATGGTTAGGTCTGCCAGCCCGATAGCCGCTTCCGTTGCGGCCGCGATACGTGGCGGGCAATCGATAACCGTGACGCCGGCGGGCAAGCTCGAAACACGTCGTATCCATCCCTGCACTTCGCGCGCCGACTCCAGCGGCATGGCGTGGCACTTCACTGGCAGACGGCCGGCCGCCGCCCATGCCGTGGCTGTCCCTTGGTCATCGGCGTCTATGAGCGTGACAACCTTTTGGCGGGTTGAAATCTCGCACGCCAGATTTACGGCGATAGTCGATTTCCCCACGCCGCCCTTCAGGTTCACAACGGCAATGATCATGCTTAAAGATTATCACAATTGACGTGATGCGAATTATTGTATTGACAACTAACAACTCACGAACTATCGTTATGTCATCAGGTTATTTCGTCCTCCGGCGTCTTGATGGTCTGGTTCCGGTAAGCACCATTATGTAAACCGGCGTTATCAATCCCTTCAACAACTTGCGCACTCGACCACAACGGCCGGGTGCGCAAAGTGCTTTACGGGGTGCCCGCAGCCTACATCTTGTGGTTTCAAATGTTCCAACTTGCGACAAATCAAAAATTCCCGCCCAGTTTCCGAGGCGGGGTCAGAGGCAAACATGAAGAAGCCGCACTCACGGCGACGGCTAGCCGCTTGCCGGGGAGCAACCCCGGCGAAAGTCGTTACAGATATTTGGTGAGTTCGGCGTAGGGGTTCGGCTCTGACTTGTAGGCCGTCACCATGGCGCTGGGATTGGCCGGCCAAGGGGTTAGTGACACCTCCTTGATAGCGCCGCTCACAATGCGCCGTACAGCGCCCGCCACGGCATCCAACAACTTGAACCCGATGCTGAGGCCCTTTGCAGCTCCGGCGCGCAACCTTGCATACGCCTCGCGCCCGCCTTCGGTATCGAGTAGCAGCCGCCCTTTGATGACGACGCCGGCCGGGGTGTTGGTCAGCTTGCCGACGCCGATAGGGTCGGACTTGTGGTTCCACAAAATGGGAACCTCCAGCCCGTCGTCGGCGGCGAAGGCGCCGGGCTCGATGCGGTCGCCCTGTGAATCGACGTTGCCGTAGACGGCCGCCAGTCCTTCGAATTCTCCGGTGGATTCGTCCAGGCTTTTCAGTTCGAGCGGGGTATCAAGCTGCAACACGGGGTACCTCTTTCTGGGGTAGCTGATCGGTGCCGGGGAGAAAACTCAAATTTTCGCTTTGGCGAACGTCGGCAATAGTCAAGAATCCAGCGGCGAGACCTTGAGCGTAGGCGTTATATCGGTCAACCTGACTGCCTCGGGCGATTCCATTGCTGTCAAACTCGACAAGCAGGTCGGTATCTTCCGGCAGCAAGACAAGATTCATTTCCGATTCCATCTCGCGCAGGTGGGGCGCCAGGGAGAATGTCAGGAATGCGTTATATTCCGCCTCGGAAGAATTGTAAGAGGTTCGCGACGGGTCCCCTACCATGTGTGCCGAAATTCGGAACCAACGGCAGACGTCAAAAACCGAAAATTGGCGCGATTGGACATACTGGGCATCTTCGGACGATAGCCCGATCTGCTTTAATTCGGTGCCGTTCTCCGCAATGGCGATCTTGCCGAAATTGTCAGCCCCGCTATTCGATGCCTTCCACGCCTCGATGATTTGCGCGCGCTGTTCTTTGGACAGAGCGTGAGGGGTTTGCAATACAGCCGACGGCCGCATCTGATTCCGATACAGAGCCGCGCCGCCGCGGGCGATGGCCAGGTCGATGCCGATTCCCTCGCGCGCCATGCTGATGATGCTGCGGCCCTTGACGCCGTCTGTGGTGGGACCGCGGAAATGGAGGATGTCGCCGAATTGGAACGTCTGTTTCTCGCCCTTGATGCGAACCTCGTAGACCAAAGTTCCTCCTTCGGCCTTGACCTGCACGCTGTCCGGGGAGAGAGGCCACAGGGCAACCACTTCGCCGCTTAGGTCGCGATCCACGATGCTGTACGCGTTGCCGTGGAGGATCTTGTCGAGAATCATTTTGACCCTCCATGTGTAGGACGACATAAACGGATTCGGGCGCTCGTGTAGGACTTTGTACAGCTGTTTTTCGCGTGCCCGTACTTTCCCATTCTGTTCGCGTTTGAACAGATGCAAAGGCAGGGAAGCGACGGATTCGGACAAGAGCCGGCAGCACGCCGCCACGGTCGAGCTCGCCAGGGCGCCCTCCGCCGTGACGGTGATCCCGGCAGATGACTCTTCGACGCCCAGCGCGGCCGTCAGCCACTTGTCCGGAGTTGCAACGCCGGATTTCTGAATGAATCGGTTTATCAGATTTCGAATCATGTTTATCTTTCAGCGCGGCGGCCGGGAGCAACTCGGCCGCCGCGCATTCAAGCCGTTTGTTGTGGGTGAGGAGGGAACCCCGGCTTGAAGGTCAATTAGTCGGTGATAGCCGCGGGCGGGGTGGCCTGCGGATAGCGGGATTCGAGGAAGTAGGTCGCGCTGGTCAAGTTGGCGACGTTAGAGGCGCCGGTCTTGACCGTGATGCAATCGAAGCCGCCGGCCAGGTCCAGGGAGG